>OIZF01001018.1_pt1 | contig 17676 bp, 9 predicted proteins | sample 1588471 | NCBI WGS metagenome assembly OIZF01 (sample SAMN03283279) | human gut metagenome | biome: human-associated habitat; material: feces | host: Homo sapiens | place: Peru | collected 2012
ATTCTCTTCAGAGAAGCTCCGCAAGATGATCAACATGCCTAACTTCGAGTGGAGCCAGCTCGGCAGCACCGACCTTTTGAAGGCTGGTGACCAGCTCGCTGAACCTGAGTTGCTCTTCGAGAAGATAGACGACGAGACCATCGAGAAGCAGCTCCAGAAGTTGGAAGATACCAAGAAGGCTAACGAGGAAGCTTCTTATAAGGCAGAGCCTATCAAGCCAGAGGTTAGCTTCGAGGACTTCGAGAAACTCGACATCCGTGTAGGCCATATCTTGAACTGCGAGAAGGTGAAGAAGTCTAAGAAACTCTTGAAGTTCACCATCGACGATGGTAGCGGCGTAGAGCGCACCATCTGCTCAGGTATCGCCGCATACTATGAGCCAGAGCAGTTGATTGGCAAGGACGTACTCTTCGTTGCCAACTTTGCTCCTCGCAAGATGATGGGCATCGAGAGTCAAGGTATGATTCTCTCCGCAGTCAACTTCGATGGCAGCCTCAACGTCACCTCGCTCTTGGGCAAGGTGAAACCAGGAAGCCAAGTAGGATAATCCCTATACATTATATATAAAAGGTGGATGCAAGAAGTCTCTTCCAAGAGACCCTGCATCCACCTTTTGTTTTTGCATAAACTAACTAATGTAATATAAACCTAACTAAAACCTATAAACCTAGCTCTTTGGCTCGCATTAATGCCTCCAAGTAGTAGTAGTCGGCATAGATGATGCTAGCATCTATCTCGCTGCCTGCAGGATGATGTCCCGTACTGTGCATGAGGAAGGCAACGTTCTTCTTGCCACTCTGATACTTCGGTGTGCTCAACTGAGCGAGCGTTTGCAGAGCAAACTGCTTATATTCCTCTCCTTTCTCGCCACCCACATACTTTCGCAGTTCGAGCAAGGCATCAGCCACCACACAAGCCGCACTGGCATCCTTAGGAGCTTGCAAGCCACGAGGGTCGTCCATATCCCAAAGGGGGATCAAGTCATCGCTTGTCTCCTTGAGACGCTTAATGTAAATGTCGGTCACCTTTTGGGCGAAATCGAGGAACACCTTGTTGTGGGTATAGCGATATACCATGGTGTAGCCATAAATAGCCCAGCTCTGCCCACGAGCCCACATCGAGTTGTCGGCATATCCCTGGTGGGTCACACCCTTGATGAGATTGCCATTGATGGTATCATATACCGCCACGTGATAGCAACTGCCATCTGGTCGGAAATGATTTTGCATCGTGGTCTTGGTATGAGTTACCGCCAAATCATAGAGGAGTTTGTTACCCCCATTCTTGGCAGCCCAGAACATCATATCGAGGTTCATCATATTGTCCATGATGGTATTGTGAGGCCAGTTGCGAGGCTTTACCTCACGAGGCCAACTCAATATCGTACCCACGATAGGATTGAAGAGGGTGGCAAGAGAGTCGGCGGAAGCCAAGATGACATTCTTGTAGTCTTGGGAGTGATTCACCTCATATCCCTTGCCATACGAGCAGAACATCAAGAAACCGATGTCATGGTCATAGCAGGGGCGGTAGGCAATACCTCGAAGGGCATTTGTATAACCTTCGGCAGCCGTTCTAACGGCGTTATCATGCGAAATTTGGTAGTCCATCCACAAGATGCCTGGCCAGAATCCATCGCACCACTCCTCAGGCGTTGCCTTACGGCAGTTCCACCCCTTCTGCTTATCACCTTTCAAGATGTTGCGAGGCTCCATCGTATAGTCGTAAGAACCATCTTTCCGCTTCAGCTCCGCCAAGGCACGAGTCACTTGCTTGTGGCAATATTGCAACTGCTTATCGACATCGAGAGCAGGTACATCCTCATTCACCTCCGTCTTAGCAGCCTCTTTCTTCTGCTTTCCTGAAGGACTAGCCTGCATTACCAAACCATTAGCCAGCAACAAGGCAGACACAAAAAAAAGTATTCTTCCTATTTTCATCGTCATTGTTTTATTATCAATACGATTGAAATAGGAAGAATACTTAAACTTACAGTAGATATTCCTTTTATCCGTTATTCTTTTACAATAAACACGAGTTATATCCTACAACATGAAGCGATAGCCGACTGATACCCCAAAGCCTTTGTTCTTGCAACTTTTATCAACCTCCTTTGGGGCATCGCTCACGTTGGTCAAACCGAGGTTGTACTGTGCGCTGAGGATCACACCCATATACTCATAAGATACGCCAATAGGGATGGAGACATCGAGTTTCTTGGCAGGCCAAGTATTCGTCAATGTCTCCGTCTCCTTAGCCGTCACCTCCTCATTTCGGATGGTAGCCTGGGTATAGTCCATCTTCCACTTGCCGTCACCGCATAAGAAGCCTGCCTGCACACCCAATGTCAGCGACAAGTTGCGAGTGATGTAAGCCCTTACCTTCAGAGGCACCTGGATATAGTCCAAATTGACATGGATGTTATCATATCCTTCGAGAGTCGTGGATTTATCTTCATTCTTGTTCTCCATTTGGTAACTAGGGAACTTGAAGCCGAGCCGAGCATAGTTAACACCGAGGCTCACAGCCACTTCCTTGGTGGCACGATACTCGACATCGACGCCGCCATTGAAACCTGCCTGATATTTCGACTTCAACAACTCACTTCCATTGAAACTGAGTTCATTATTGCTCCAGTTGGAAATACCCACCCCCACATGAGGAATCACCGAGAACCTGCCCACCGCACTCTCCGTCTCTTGCGCATTGATTCCCATGACAGCAGCCAATAGCAAAGCGAGACTCATTATTCTTTTCTTCATATTCATCATTCTTGCTTGAATTATACCTTATTAAATAATACTTCATAAGAAGAAACGGCAGCAATAGGTAAATATTGCATCGTAGAGAGGGGCTTATCAAACAAAAAACAGCAAAATGATGTTCTTAAGCATCACTTTGCTGTTTCATTATTGAGTTGATCTCTTTGACTATTTCACGACTTTCTTTCCTTGATGAATGTAGATGCCATGGGGAAGGTTGTTTGGATTCATCTTCACACCTTGCAAGTTATAATAAGTATCATCATCTATCTTCTCTGCATTTACTGGCGAGATACCCGTCGTACCAGACTTCTCATAAACGATGGTAAGTTGAGGAACCAAGTCTTCACCCTTGAACGTGACATTAGGAGTAACCTTGGTATTTATTACATCTTTAGCTCTGGAAGAATATATTTTATTAGATGTTCCGGCCTGATCCATTACCTTTGCGATAAAGACAGAGAAAGTCGCACCTGCCAGCGGCTTCACTGAAGCTGTCACATCTATATTGTTTGTCCACGCATCAACGGTATAAAAAGCCTCACTGATTTTATCAAAGGGAGCTTTTGTGCCATCACCTTTCATGGCGAATTCAGCAATAGGTTCACCCTCTAAAGCAGAAGTAATCTGGTCTGCCACATCATTGTAAGTGGTCTTGTTTGTCACGGCAGAAGTCAGAGGATAGAGGCGCATTTTGCTATCACCTTTCTTATAATTGGTCACCAAGCGCAAGGTGGCTGACTTCACCTGATAGCCATCATCTGTTGCAGGGACATCAAATGACAACAAACCATAGAAGCTCTGACCATTAGTTGCATCCGTCTTCATCTCAAGAGTTTCTTGGGTACCCCAGGTATTACTAGGACTGTTACTTCTCACCCAAGTATCACCAGATGCAGTCAACACCTTAGTCTCTCCTTGTGCAAAAGTTCCCATTGCAAACATAGCAAATGCCATTGCCATTACTCCTTTAAGTAAATTCTTCTTCATATTATTCTTACTTTAAGTTAGTATTATTAGTTATTTTGACCATATTACGGATGCGAGAACACCTTTACGTAAAATCCCTCGTCTAAATCTCAAAAAAGATTCGGACGAGGGATTTCTTAGGATTGCCTCCGAAGAAAGGAGGCGATATTCACAATATATGGTAACGCTTGTCGATGATTACAACTGACTTTATCGATAGAGCATCAAGGTGCTCCAGCCCAACTGGTCGAAGGCTCCAGAGTTGCTACCATATCGGTCATCGCCAGGACCACATTCAGGACGCATCTTGTCTGCCATCTGCTTTACATAGATAAAGCCCGATGTCAAGCCTTTCACCTTGGCATAATGATTATAGTAGATTTCCCAACCTGGGCGAACGCTACCTCGACCACTGTCATCAGCTAAAGAGGTATGGATGGCACTATGATTCTTGTCACGGCAAGTACAATCCACGCAATATTCCAAGCGGTTGAAAGGCATATTGGATGCAGCTACGAGCCACTGACCATTCTTGTTGGCATTGTCTGAGCCATTGCGGAGGTTGCTCAAAGCCACATACTCACCGAGTTTCAATAGCGCATTGTCATTGGCACTGAAGAAGTCGAGCTTTGCGGCATCGACATTGAGCTTGTTCTGCTCATAGAGCGAGTAAGCCATCTGCGCTAAGTTAGCGGTCACCATTGCCGACATCTGTGCGTGTCCTTGGTCACGACCACTCTCTTGGTCTTGTGCCAGCATCTCGCCACTACCCAATGGATCTGACAAGAAGTCGCCATTGATCAAATACTTGATGCAGCCATTGCCCGCGCCCTTATAGAAGTAGTTGACTACATAGTTTACCATCTCGCTATTCTCGGTCAAGATACCAATTGCCATATAAGAGCACATGTTCACCAAGTCCCAGTTACTCCATTGGTGCTTGGCACACACATTGGCATCCTTATGCTCCAAGAAGCCCTTGTTCTTGGTGGCGAAGACATCGAGCATCCACTGCTTGAACTTGCCCAAGTCGCCAGCATTCCATCCGTCGTATGCCAACATGATTTCCGCAGCACAAGCAAAGGTATAACCTTGCGCACCTGCTGCCAATACCTGGTTGGCATCATTGGAGGTAATTTTCTTACACTTGTTAGCCCAGGCATTCATAATTTCGATAGACTTCTTGGCATAAGCCTCATCACCTGAGAGTTTCCAAATAAGTGCAGTCTGGTAAGCCGCTGCTGCATCACGCATGGCGTAAGCATAGTTTTCCTTGTCAATACCCGTACCCGTAGGGTCACCACGTACAATGAGTTCTTGTGGCTCAGGCTCACGAGTCAAAGAGGAGTAAGGACTCGTCTTCAAGGCTTGAAATTCCGCTGTCACCTCCGGGATGGTATTGCCTTCCAACTCCGTTTTCACACGAGCGAAATCCTCAGTTGTGTACATAGCACATGGGTGATTGAAAGTATATGTCGCTTCGACATCTGGGTCTGTAGGTTCCTCAGGCATGGTCAAGTCAACCTGTCCAAACTCATTCTCCCTACAAGAGGTTGGCAGCAGCATAAGTGCTGCCAAACCTGTGATGATTAAACTTTTCTTGTTCATGATACTTATTTTTATCAAAATACGTATGTCTTTGCTTGTTTACGGCACGCCTTCGATTATTTCTTCTCGAAAGTCAAGCCATCCACGTTCTTGATATAAGACTCCAGGTCATCCATGCTCTTGAAGCTCTGGAACCAGTAGAGGTTGAACTTCAACTGATGATCCACTGTCTTGATGTCAGCATGCTTCAACTGGAAGACGGTGAAAGAAATTGTCTCGTTGGTTGGGGCGATGCCGCCTGTTCTGAATGCCACCTTCGACAGGTCATATACGAAGACATGACTACCGTCTGAGCACTTATATTCGCTAGAGTACTTGTTGTTTCCTCCACCAAGAGCCTTGAAGTCCTTGCCGCTCTCACTCTTTCCGACAACGTCAAAGTTGAGGTTGCGAGCTGTTATGCCAGACTCCAAATCCTTGACATCATCCATCTTCACGGCAATGATAGGATAGTTACCGGCATGGAGAGTGACAGGCAGGTCGTACCACTTGAGATCGGCACGCTGGTTGGTTGCGTTCTGCTTGTAAGTGGTGATGGTGAGATAACCGTCATGCCACTCATGAGAAGTAGATGTGCCGTTGCCACTCTGCTTTGCGTCATAAATACTATAGTGGTTCTCGTTGTGGAAGGTCTCACGTATCAAACCAGCTGGGATGTTCAACTTGATAGTACTGCTCTTGCCTGTAGCAGGAGTGGTAGCTGTAATCTCCACTGTGCCGAAGCCCTTGAAGGTTACGACTCCATCAGCTACTGTTGCCACGTTTTCGTCAGATGAAGTCCATACTATCTGAGATGTCGTACATTCAGCAGGAACTGTAGTATAATTCAAACTCAAAGACTTCTCGTTCAATGCACAAACATAGCCCTTGTCGGCAGAGTAGGTCTGGTCGATGGTTACATCCTCTGGCGCTACCACCTTGCGTATGTTCACAGTCTTCTCGCCTACCACGCCAGAACCATCGAGGGCTGTGGCAATCACCTTTACAGGAGTCAAGATTGCTGAAGCCTCCTTGCCAGTCAACACACCCGTCATTGGGTCGATGCTGGCAGCATTTTCGTCATCCACGCTCCACTTCACGGTCTTGTAAGTAGAGTTGTCTGGAGCAATGGTAGCTGTCATCTGCAAGTTGTCACCAGAGTAGATTTCGTCCTTATCGGAAGTCACTGCGATACTAGTAGCTTGGCGCATCTCCTTGGAAACAACGACTTTCAAGTTGGCATTGATACCGCTACCCTCGTACAAACCCACAGGAGCAATCTGAACGATGGAATAGCCATCACCATCCACCGCCGTTACAAGTCCTTCGTCACTGATGGTTGCAAAGTCATCATTGGAAGATGACCAAACAGCATCTCTAAAGGTTGTATTCTCAGGCAGCATCGTGTATTCCAACTGCAAGGTCTCGCCCTTGATCATTGGCAAACATTTGGCACCAGTGGCATCGGTATAGATGAGCTGTTGCTTATCTTGTGAGAGATTGAACTCCACCGATGAAGGGATGACAGCACCATAAAGGTCGCTCTGCTTGTCATCATCGCTACATGATGTCAGTGATGCTGTAGCCAAACCAAGCATCAGCATCATAGCGTATATCTTGTTGTTATTTCGTTTCATTGTCTTATTATTTTTTATGAGCAAATGAATTAACTTTCCCTTCGGCCGTTGACCGTTGGTTCTTCACTCTTCACTTAATTCTTCTCCCATCCTGGGTTCTGACCGATATTAGGATTCAACTGCATTTGGTCGGATGGCAATGGATAGAGATAGAGCTTGTCGTCCCACTGTCGATTGTCGTAGAGGATGATGCAACCATCTGCATCCAACTGGCGGCTTTGGTTAGCCCACAGCGACTCAAACTGAGTTCCCTTCCACTTCACGCCGAGCAAGGTTTGTGGCATTTCCACTGGAGCAGTAGCCCAACGCTTGAGGTCATCAATGCGGAAGCCCTCAAATACCAACTCTACTGTGCGCTCACGACGAATCTCCTCACGCATACTCAAGCCATTGTTATCCACTAAGGCATTGCTGAGCTTCACCATCTTAGGGTTAGAACGCTGGCGAACCAAGTTGACGCTCTTGTCAAGGTCGCTATCAGAGATTCTGCCTTGCAACTCATATACTGCCTCAGCAAAGTTGAGAAGTACCTCTGCATAACGAATCACAGGGAAGTCCATGCTCTCATATCTGTCTGCCACCTGACGCTCGACTGCCCATTTGTGAGTTTGATAGCCACTGTTGGCTGTAGCACCCACCTCCTTGGCACGGCTCAAATCACTGTCATCCCATGCTGTACGGCAATGCTCGGCGGTATTGTCCCATACCTTAGTACCACGCTGAGCCAAGGTAGTCAACATACGGTTGTCACGATTCTGGAACTCAGAGGTTGCCTGATCATAACCCTTGAACTGGGCAGACTTCTCGATTGGCAGACCATCTTGACAAACATACATATTGGCGAGCTTGCGAGTAGGATATACGGCATTGGTGAGATAAGCCTTGGTGATGTTCAAGCCTACGCCATCTGCCAATCTATGGCGGCGAGCCAAGATATACTCAGTATTATCCTTGGTGGTCAAACCAGCAGGATTGCACTGTGCATCCTCCAAGATAAACATATAGCGATAGCTCTCTGTGCCCAACTTTTCATTATAGAAGAGTTTGTAATGTCCTGCCTCCATCACAGCCTTGGCGGCAGTCTTGGCGGTATTGAGCAGAGAGGTGACACGCTCACTGTTCTCTGTAGCATCAGCGCCCCCATTGTGGAACTTCTGCCAAGTACCCTCGAATAGAGCCACACGAGAGAGGAAAGCATTAGCTGCATCCTTGCTCAATCGTCCTGCCTCAGAAGGTGTATCAGGCAAGCCATTGGCAGCATCCTGAAGATCCTGAACACACTGGTCGATGACCAAGCTACGATCATCACGCACGGCGTTCATCTTAGGCGAATCAATATCCACTGGCTCCGTCAAGAGAATGACATTGCCATAGAGTTGCACCAACTCAAAGTAGCAGTAAGCACGGAAGAACTTAGCCTCAGCCACTGGCACTGCGATGGATTTCTGATCACCAAAGCTAGCCGCATTCTTCAACAGCAAGTTGGTGTAATAGATATGCTGATAGAGCTTGGTATAGTTATTGTCCTTTTCTGGCACTGTATTGGTACCCTGGCTATACACATTCACGTTAGCCTCAGCCATCAAGTCGCTTCGGGTATCGCTATGAGGACCATCGCTCACGGCATACTGATAAGGATCACCACTCTGAATATCACGAGTATAGCTATAAAACTGGTTGGCGAACAACTGGAAGTTGGAAGCTGATTTCCAAACGGTATCGTCGTTCATCTGCGCCTCTGGCGAGAAGTCCAAGCAACTGGTCATTGCCATCGCCATCATTCCCACACAGGCAACCTTGATTGTATTATATATCGTCTTCATAATTGAATTTCTTTATTGTTAGAATATCATTCTAATAGCATTAGAACTCTTCACTTAAAACGTCAAGTTCAAGCCAAACGTAAAATTACGAGTGAATGGATAGCGACTCACATCACTGGCGTTACGCTTTGCCTCAGGATCCCAACCATCCGTAATCTTAGTGCTCTCCCAAAGGTCTTCACCTGTGAAATAGATGCGTGCTGCATTCACGAAGCCCAACTTCTTCAACACTGATGCTGGAAGGTTGTAACCTACGGTGATATTCTTCAATCGGATATAACGACCATCCTGTGCTGTCAGAGAGTTTGCTTGATAGTTATAGCTCACGATGTTGGCATCCGTTGTATAAGGATTGTAGTAGGCGTTCGGATTGGTCTCGCTCCAGGTGTTGCCGATACTGCTCGTTGTAGAATTGGTATAGAGCGAGCGGAATGGAACCGTCCAGGCATCGATGCCACGATAAACGAAGCGGTTGGCTGAGCCTTGGAATACGATATTGAAGTCGATGCCCTTCCAGGATGCGCCTGCATTGAATGAGTAGGAAATCTCTGGAGTATCGCTACCGAGATAGATGTAATCTCTATAGTCGAGCACACCATCGCCGTTCTCATCACAATACATATTGTCACCCACACGCAAGTTGCTTGGCATACCGATACCATTGTTAGGATAGTATTTTGCCAAATATGCCTTCAGCATCTCCTCGTTCTGAATCTTGCCACCATAACGAAGACCGAAGATAGAGTTGAGGGAGTAACCTTGCTGGGTGCTGGTATAACCAGACTTCAAGACGGATGTACCACCATAGTCGGTCAACTCATTGCGAGCAAAGGTGATGTTACCACCCACGTGATACTGCACCTCTCCTATCTTTCCATTATAGTTGATGCTACCTTCAAATCCCCAATCCTTAAACTTACCGCTGTTGGCTGTAGGGGCTGCATCACCCAAGATGGCTGGATAAGTGATCGCCACGAGCATGTTGTCGTTCTTCTTCAAGAATCCTTCCACCGTACCACTCAAAGCTCCATTAAAGAAACCGAAGTCGAGGGCAATATTGTAGTTCTTGATGCGCTCCCACTGACGGGTGGTAGAGGCAAACTTACCATTGGTAGTGATGGTGGTCAAGCGATCGCTACCCACGTATGCGCCACTCGTCGTATTGAGGTTGTAGAACTGATAACCATCATAGTTGTCGATACCACTCTGCGAACCCATCTCTGCGTATGAGGCACGGAGCTTCAAGTTGCTGATCCACTTCACGTCCTTCAAGAAGTTCTCCTGATTGATGCGCCATCCGATAGAGGTTCCCCAGAAGAACGCCCAACGGTTTTGTGGCAAGAACTTAGAGCTACCATCATAACGACCATTGAACTCCAAGAGATACTTGCTGTCGAAGTCATAGTTGAAACGACCGAAGTAAGACATAATGGCATTGCGATAGTTGTACTTGCGAATATCATCGCTAGTCAAGGTCAAGGTACCATTACCATTGATTACATCAAGACCTTCCAAGATGTCAGTATAATTGGCACCGAAGTTCTCCATATCCTTCAACTCATACTGAGCACCGAGGGTGAGACTGGTGTTATGCAGCTTGGCGAATGTCTTATGGGCATTTAAGAAACCAGAGATGCTATAGAAATCGGTACGAGAAGAAGTCTGCTGGAAGTAAGACTTCTCCTGTGTAGGATCTTGCAAGGTTTGCGCCGTGCCTGTATAATTATAATAGGTAATGGCATTCTGCACCTTGCGACGGCGAGCCTCGTTGGTATTGTAGCCTACGTTGACGTTACCATCGAGCCAGTCGGTAATCTTAGCCTTCAAGGTCTCGCTAATACTCAAGCCACGTACTGAGAGTTTGTTGTCTCCACCCTGCTGAAGCTTAGCCACAGGAGAGCCCCATGTACCCCAAGCATAAGCCTGCCCATCCTGTGTGGTGAGAGGCAAACCTGGCATAGGCATACTGGTAGTCAAGGCCGAGCCTACCAAGGTAGGAGCCACTTGCTCCTGACGGCTGAAGGCGATGCTACTCTCCAAAGTAAATATCTTGTTGAGTTTATTGCTATAGTTCCAGCGGATATTATATCGCTTGTTGTTGTTGGTACCATACTGCAAGGTAGAACCATCGTAGAGGAAGCTACCAGAGATACGATAAGAGCTCTTGTCATTACCGCCAGCCAAGCTCAAGCTATGGTTAGTGCTCCAAGTGCTACCAAAGAGGCTGCCCAGCCAATCCGCATTGTCATCAAAGACAAAGTCCTTGACATCAGTGAAACCTGCATTACCAAATGGGTTGGTGGTCTTCTCCAAGTCGATGTAACCGCCCTTGTATTTCTTGGCAAGTTCTGCGTATGTGTACCATACATTGCTTGTATTATTGTCATTTCTCAAAGCCTGCTGCACACCATCAGCCCATTGGTCGATGTTACAAAGTTCTGGCATCAAGCCTACAGTACGAAGCGTAGCACTACCGCTATAGTTTACCTGAAGCTTGCCTTCCTTACCCTTCTTGGTCGTGATGAGGACAACACCACCAGCGGCACGGCTACCATAGATGGCAGCGGAACCATCCTTCAGGAAGTTGATGCTCTCGATGTCATCAGGGTTGAGCAAGCGCATTTCGCTTACGCTATTCGCAGCCACACCATCGATGACCACCAAAGGCTCTGTAGAGTTCATGGAAGAAGAACCACGGAGGTTCAAGTTCCAGCTCTCATCGCCAGGAGCAGAAGAGGAACGAGTAATCATGACACCAGGCACCTGACCTTGCAATGCCTGCAAAGGAGAAGACAAGCCACCTTTCTCTTGGAAAGCCTTGGCATCGACCACTGCCACCGCACCGGTCAACGACTCTTTCTTCTGCACACCATAACCTACGACGACCACCTCTTGCAGAGTCTGGTTGTCATCTTCCATGGTCACATTGAGCTGAGGACCAGCTACCTTCAAGACTTGTTCTGTGAAACCGATGTAGGAGAACTTGATCTGTGCGCCCTTTGCCGCCTTGATGGAATAATGACCATCGAGGTCGGTCACGGTGCCGCCTTGTTGTCCTACCACTTGCACTGTCACGCCGATAAGAGGCTCACCCGTCTTATCCACTACAGTACCTTGCACCTGTTGCTGTTGCGCTACTATCGGATTAGGATTGCCGGCTGCCAGCAAAGAGGCTGAGAACAGGGGCATTGCTAATCCTGAGAGCATACAAACTTTAATGAATTGTTGCTTCATATAGGTTGAGTATTTATAGTTTTTGTTATTCTAAAAGAGTTAAGACTGATTGAAGTCTTTAGTTATCTTACGTTTGATGATTATCTTACGGATGCTTAGATAATCTTACGTAAATATGCCTTCATATCTTTTGTCGAAAGATAGATATGGGTCTCCACCGTGCGCTTGCTCAACTGGAGCTTCTCCACGATCTCATCAGTGGTCATCTCCTCGTGCTTATACATCTTATATATAGCAGCACGCTTGGCTGGCATCTCGGCGAGATGCTGACGCTCGAAGGAGAGAATGTCGGCAGCTTCGATACGCTGAACCATAGAAGAATGGTCCATACTCTCCATGGAAGCCAGCAATTGCTTCTCGGTCTCACGCACGAACGCCTTATGACGAGCATCGTCAATAATCATGCGCTTCGCCATCACGAGGAGCAAGTTCTTGGCGGTATCCTCAGAGATTACGTCCAGTGACATCACCTTGATAAAAAGATCTTGGAGCATATCCTCGGCAGCCATCACATCGTGTGTATAGCTCACGAGATATTGCTTGAGATCGAGGTAGTACTTCTTATATATAGAAGCTACCACGCTGCGGTTTTGAAGATTGTCGTTACGTTCCATATCTACTTAGGTTTTGTTTTATGGTTGCAAAGATAAAACCATTTTCAATACGAAGCAACATTTTGGACACCAACTACCGCCAACTCCTTTTGCAAGAAGTCCAATTCGTTTAACCACTTATATTTCAAGCATTTGTAGCCTTAGCCTAGCAAGTCTATCTAATTTAGAGATAGTTACAACTTGATGTTTTGCGCCTTCAGATACTCCGTTGGAGTCATGCCCTCCACCCTACGGAAGGTACTGAAGAAGCTCGATTTCTTGAAGCCGCACTTCTCACTCAATGCCGTCAAGGTGTATTTCTTATACTCGCCCTCGGCTATCAGTCGCTTGAACTCTTCCAAGCGATAACGGTTGATAAATTCATAATAGTTCTCCTTCACATAGAGACTGAACACCTGGCTCAGCTTGCTGGATGACAAACCGAGCACTTCGGCAAGGTCGCTCATCTTCAGGTCGGGATTGGTATAGCATTGCTTCTCCTCGATGTAAGCCTTCATCCTCTCCACGATGTCGGCGAACTCCTTCTCATCGACTTTCACTCGAGCATACTTGGTGGTCGTTGCCTTACCTATTGTCTCTTCCACATCCGATTCAAGACTCTCGTTCTCTAAGTCTTGCTGCACTTCCATCTCTGCCTTTTCCTGCTCTATCTCCATCAAGGCACCCTCTATCTCGTTGCGCTCGTCGAGGAGCACCTGGGTGTTCTTATGATAGTTGCGCCACATCAACAAGAGGATGATGGCTGCTATCAAGATAACGAGTTCAAGGATGGCAAGCCAAGAAGGCAAAACCATGATTTGATAAGTTCGTTCCGTGGCAGGCGCACCCGCCAAACGCACCTTCAAGTGGTGTATGCCTGGCCATAAGTGGGTAATCTCCACATCCTTGCCATCGCTTACGCTTCGCCAAACCTCATCGCCCTCCATCTTATACTGATAGAGTCGTCCATACTGTCGTGCATAGTCTTGCAACAAGATGCGGAAGGATAGTTTCTCCGAGAGGATGTTCCAACGGATGCTGATACGATGCTCATCGTTGGCATGGTCTTCGAGGGCATACTCCATCAAGTCGCTTCCTCGACGGATGTCGTAGAGAGCGATGTGGTAAGGATTATGGCGCAACCAACTCTCCAATGCCTGTCGGTTCACCCTCATCAATCCATTGGAGGTAGCCACCCAGACATTCCCCTTGGCATCCATGTGTATGCCATCGGAGTTGATGAACTGGCACATCAAACCCTCGCCATAACCAAAATGCTGCAAGTCTTGCATCTGATAGTTCAAGCGATACAACCCTTGGTCGGTGGCTATCCAGTAATACCCCTTCATGTCGTCCAAGAACCCATAGCACTTGCTGCCCACAAACTCGTTGGGCATCTCCAACTGCCCGAATCGGGTCATTGCCGGATTCGTATAGAATATCTGAGTCTGCTTTGGGAAGAACATCAAACCTTGATGCCCCCTTACGCAGCCCAAGTTCACTTCCGTATTGAAGAAACCTTTTGGGAAATGAGCGTTCTCGAATGTTTGCGTAGCTGCCACATAGAGCGATATGCCTTGCGAACAAGCCCATCCGTTGCCTTTGTTGTCGAATCTGACGGTGGTGACACCACCACAAAGCCGGGAATTGTTCTCGGTATATCTCATGATATGTCCCTCGCCATTCCACACGAAGACACCCTCACCTGTGCCTATCCACAACTTGCCGTCTCGGCTCACATCAAGCGAGGCTATCGTGGCTGTCGTCAGCAAAGGTTCACCAGGAATACGAGAGACAGCAAAGGTTTGCGGATTCAAGATCAACAAGCCTCCATCGTAGGTACCGATATAATATTGTCCCTTGTAAAAAAGTATATTGGTAATGATATGAGCTCCCAATAATTGCTCCATCGGAATCAATTTCATCATCTTACGAGCCTCATCCACATAGTGCAAGCCCTCGTTGGTACCTATGATTTTCACCTGGTTGCCGATGTAGAAGGAACGCACATTCAAGCCCTCGGTCGTGAAGTCGCCGAAGTGATAACGCTGGAAGATGGGAGCCTTATAATAAGTATAAGACATGCCGAAGCGGAAGAAGCCAAACCAGTTGACTCCATGCACATCCTTGACGAAGCAATAGACAGCATCACTCGGTAGGCGATGTTTTCTATCGCCTTTCACGTAATACATTTCCTTGATCTTCGCCGTGTTGGCATCAAGCAAGAAAGCACCCGAACCATCCGTAGCCACCGTCACCTCTCCATGCTTGGTCGCCTGCAAATAGGTGATGATATTGCCTACGCCCGAAATCGGAAGGGGAACTGCATGGGATTTCAAACTATAGACAAACAAGCCATTGTTCTTGGTTCCGATAAAGAACTTGTCTTTCCAAATCGCCAAGCGGCTTAACGCAGCACCTTTCGGCATTTTGTCGGCAATCACATACGAGCGATACTTGCCAGTCTGAGGCACATAACTGTTGAGGGCATAACGACTCAAGAACCAGATATTGCCTTTTGCATCCGCCTTGATGTCTCTCACACCATTCTCCACACCCATCTGTGTAGCCCCCACGGTGATGACTCGGCTTCCCTTTTCATCAAAGACATGAAAGCCCTCACGGTTGCCTGCATAGAGTTTTCCCTTGAAAGCCAAGATCGTTTCCGCCTTGCCGATTTCCGGATGAATTTGTCGGAAGTCTGCCTCTCCCTTACGCTTTGCGAAGATTCCCTTGCCTGTGGCTGCATAGATGGTATGATCCTCGCTCTCGCAGAGTTCGAAGACATACGTGCCCTCACCTCCAGGTTTGAAGGTGACGATACGCTTGCCGTTATAGAGACTGACACCATCGCTGGTGGCAAGCCACATTCGTCCTAGATGGTCGGGCATAATACGAGAGACCGACTCGCCCGAGAGTCCGTCCTCCTTGGTTACAAAGTGAAAAACCTCGTCATTGACGATGTCAGCACGACAAACCGCCAAGCTACACATCATCAATAAGAGGCATATATAATAATGTATATATTTCATTGTTTTGATCCTTGCAAGCTATTCAGGTATTGTATTCGCTTGCAAAGATAGTACAAATCGAAGAAAACACCAAACTTTTGCTGGTTTTTCTCACAAACATCGCCATAGCCACTAGGGACTAAGGTTGGGATGCGTGGCATCAAGCATTTACTTCTGCCAATATACCGCATAGCGGCAGTGGTGGGCATCATATAATGGAATGAGTTCCACTCCTGCCTTCGTCTTGAAGCCCTTGATGCTCTTCAAGCCATCGTACTTCGCTTTCTCCACAACGGAAGATGGTATTTTGAAGTCGAAGGTATAGTAGTCATTGTACTTCGTAGGGGTGCTGAAAGGATGCTCTACCTTGTCGAGCTTGCCAGCCATCACGATAGGTCCATACACCAAAGCCACCTTGGAGGCATCATCCTTGGTTGCCTCCTCTCGGAGTTGCACACCCAACAGTACCTCCACCTTGTCTCCAGCCTTCCATTGACGAGAGATGGCTACATAGCCATCCGTTCCTTTCGTAGCCTTTACCTTCTTGCCATTCACCTTGATGTCCATCTTGGTTGCCCAATATGGATAGCGGAGACGAAGGGAGAAAGCCTTTGACTTGCCACCTACCGTCAAGGTCGTAGTGGATGACTGGGGGAAAGCGGTCTGTTGGGTGATAGTCGTTCCCTCCCAATCCACTTGTGATGGGATGAAGAGATTTACATAGAGACTTGGCTTTTCGACATTACCTTTCAGGGATGCGTTGCCTTTTGTCGAGGTGGAAGCATCGGAATGGAAGTAGATGCTGGACGCATACTTCACATGACTCTCGAAGCCACTGCCCACACAGCACCAGAAACTGCTGTCTCTCGTGGAATACAAGCGATAAGCACCCGTTTGCAATGGGGTAAAATAGCATACCATCGAACTCTCAGGGTCTTGTTGACCAAGGATATGATTGTAAAGCGCACGCTCGTAGTAATCTGCTATCTTGCTCGATGGATTCCAAGAGAAGAGGTGGTCGGCAAGTTTCAAGAGATTGAAGGTGCAACAGTTCTCACCATCATAGCCTGTGAGATGCTTGCTCTGCTCCGTTGGCTTGAAGAGATGCTCCTTATCAGATAACTCACCTGTCACAAAGGCATGGTCATTCACCAAGGTCCAAAAGAGGAGTTCTGCCGCCTTGCGACTGTCCTTGGCACCAAAGAGTTCGTAGTTGCGAGCCTCACCCAAGAGTTTCGGGATGAACGTATTGGCGTGGTTGGTACCCAAGTCTGGATTGCCAGCCTTCAAAGGGTCTATCTTCTCATTGTGATAGAAGTAGCGAGCCACCCAGAGATACTTCTCATCTTTGGTGAGGGCATATAGCTCATACATTGCCTCGTTGAATCCACCAAACTCATTGCGTATCATCAGCTTGCGAGTCTCCTCAGAGAGCGGTTTGAGCTTATTGTATGCCCAATCGCCCATTCCTTTCGCCATCTCCAAGGCTTTCACGTTGCCCGTCATCTGATACTGGTCTATCAAACCTTGCACAATCTTATGAAGCGTATAGAAAGGAGCCCACACGCTCTTGCCCTGGATATTTCTATCAACGAGTCCTTCGGCAAAGGCACTTAGATAGCCTCCTCTGCCGTATGCCTGCTGCACCTCGGCAAGACCATTGACGATGCTGTCTGCCTTCATCTTAACGGCTTGCGAACCTGTCTGGGCATAGAGGGTGGCGTATGCCGAGAGGAGATGTCCCGTGATATGACCACGAAGGTCGCAGTCGAGGGATTCCCATCCGCCGAGTTTCTTCACCGTCATATATCCTCCCTCTCTGCTAGAGAAAGCACCGCTGGTATTGCGGAAACTCTGCAAGAGAGAGTTGACTGGTATCGACATCATCCAAGCCGAGTCTCGCTTCATGTTCTCTTGGAAGCGAGAAGGAAGGAGACGTACCTGATTCATACGGAAAGGTTGGCACTTCATGTTGCCACCGTTTCCAACAGCAAGAGCCTTACCTCCTGAGGAAAGGACATTAAAACTGCATGCCATTAGCAAGCCTGCCACGATTGCTA
>OIZF01001019.1_pt1 | contig 17672 bp, 14 predicted proteins | sample 1588471 | NCBI WGS metagenome assembly OIZF01 (sample SAMN03283279) | human gut metagenome | biome: human-associated habitat; material: feces | host: Homo sapiens | place: Peru | collected 2012
GGTGTGGACTACCAGGGTATCTAATCCTGTTTGCTACCCACACTTTCGAGCCTCAACGTCAGTTGTTGTCCAGTAAGCCGCCTTCGCCACTGGTGTTCTTCCATATATCTACGCATTCCACCGCTACACATGGAGTTCCACTTACCTCTACAACACTCAAGTTAACCAGTTTCCAATGCCATTCCGGAGTTGAGCTCCGGGCTTTCACATCAGACTTAATCAACCGTCTGCGCTCGCTTTACGCCCAATAAATCCGGATAACGCTCGGGACATACGTATTACCGCGGCTGCTGGCACGTATTTAGCCGTCCCTTTCTGGTATGGTACCGTCGAACTAGAATCATTCCCTATTCTAGCATTTCTTCCCATACAACAGTGCTTTACGACCCGAAAGCCTTCATCACACACGCGGCGTTGCTCCATCAGGCTTGCGCCCATTGTGGAAGATTCCCTACTGCAGCCTCCCGTAGGAGTTTGGGCCGTGTCTCAGTCCCAATGTGGCCGATCAGTCTCTCAACTCGGCTATGCATCATTGTCTTGGTAGGCCTTTACCCCACCAACTAACTAATGCACCGCGGACCCATCTCTAGGTGACGCCGTAGCGCCTTTCAACTTTGTATCATGCGATACTAAGTTTTATTCGGTATTAGCATCTGTTTCCAAATGTTATCCCCAGCCTTGAGGCAGGTTATCCACGTGTTACTCACCCGTTCGCCACTCGCTTGAAAGGTGCAAGCACCTTTCGCTGCGCGTTCGACTTGCATGTATTAGGCACGCCGCCAGCGTTCATCCTGAGCCAGGATCAAACTCTCAATTTAAATGAATTAAATTCATCGTTTGAAGATGTACTCTTCGATTAAACTGACTAATTGCTATATCTCTATAACGACTATCCGTTTATTGTTTGTTACGAATTGACTTCGCAAATTTGTTTTAGTTATTACTGCTAATAACTAGTAACAGATTCGTTTGTTCAAAGTTTTGTTCAGTTTTCAATGTGCTACTTGTTGTCGCTGAGACAACTATATTATCTTATCACGTGGTTGATTACTTGTCAACACCTTTTTTCAAAATGTTTTTTTCGTAATCATCCCCGCTGCGCTTTCGCGCCGCTAAGACAACTTTATTATTCTACTACGTCGCGTCTCGCTTGTCAACTACTTCTTTCAAAATTTCTTTCAGAAATCTCTCACTGTAACCGCTTGCTTCTCCGCCGCCGTTAGAACATATACTAATATACCGCCTTTCGCCCCTCTCGTCAACCCCTTTTTTACTTCTTATTTACACGTTCGCTTTCCTTTTCTTTTTCGTTGCATTCGACTTTTATCGTTCGTTTTTTAACAGTTATTCCACCTAATACATTTCTAGATGTTAGGTTTGTTCCCATGCACTGTTTTATTGTAGCGTCAATTTAAGATCCTCCGGCTGAATCAACTGCCACTTTTTGATAAATAACCACTTTAATGCTATTGCTAATACCCCCGGCAACACTACAAAAACCAAAATGATGTGCAACACAGCCTGTGCCGATTGATTCGATAACCCGTAAGCCGTCATTGGGCCAATGAGTCCCGAAAAGCCAAAACCAGCAGAAAACGGTGTCCCTTTGACATCAAATACTGTTGCTAACATCCCCATAATAGCTGCCCCGATGGTTGTTGGGATAAATAGCTTTGGCTTAAGCAGCATATTCGCCATCTGAATCTTTGGCGAACCAATAAAGTGTGCCAACGTACCCCCGATGGGATTAACGCTAGCCCCCATTGCTGCCAAGGTAAAACTAGCGACCACAATCCCCGCATTGGCCGCACCAGAACCAACGCCTGATAAATTAATGGCCATCGCTATTCCGACAGATGATAAAGGTGATACAACAAGAAAGGCAAAAGCCGCACCGAGTAAGGCCCCCATCAACAAAGGTGTTAGGTGCGTTGCAGCTGCAACCGCCGTTCCCATCAAAACTTGTATCTCTCTTAAAGGCGCTAAGGTGATTAACCCCAAGCCACCCGCTAACAAAACAACGCTTAATGGTTGTAACAACATCTTCAAATGACCAAACATCGTGGTGGTCAACTTAACTAAAATAGCCGCAATTAACGTAATCAAGACAATGTTTAAAATCACGCCAGTACCACTAATCATCATCCCCGTTGACGTTTTCGTCACGACACCCGAAGATACAAATGTTGCCAACGCAATTGCACCAGCGTCAATCGTGGCTAATTTCAATAGATGCCCCACCGCAAAACCAGCAACAAGCGGTAGCGTACTTTGAATCAACGTCGTCATAAAATTAATATTTGCTGCAATTACACTATTAGGAAAGAGCAACAAAAGTTGACTCACTAGCGCACTTGGAATCAGGGTAATCACAATCCCTAAACTTGTCCCATTCAACACATCAACAACAAATTGTTTGGCTTTTTGACCGCGACCGACACTTGACTTCATTTCTTTTCTCCCATTATGACGCATTAAAGTTTCCTATATATGTACGCGCAAGAGCGCTTTGTTAAATTTCATGCTGTGCTGATTGCCCATTTAGGATTAATAAGACATCATCCAAGGCAATTTCCACCATGTTTTGTACTGCAAGGTTCGTATAGAAGGCCACGTGCGGTGTCACAATGACGTTTGGTAAATCAAGTAGTTGCTGAATCTGTTGATCCACCACACCTTGTTGCCGGAGGTCGCGATTAAATACCGCAGATTCACCTTCAACGGTATCGAGTGCCGCAGACTCAATTTCACCAGTCACAAGTGCGGCAATTAAATCCGCGGTGTTAACCACTGGGCCACGCGACGCATTGACTAAACCGGCGTGCGTTGGCATACGTTTAAAGTCCGCTGCACTGAGTAACCCAACCGATGATGGGTTTAAATCAACATGCAAACTGACAACATCACTCTCCGCCAACAACGTCTCTTTGTCGACATAGGTTAAAAACGTGTCGTATTCAGGCTGTGGCTGTATATCATAAGCCAAAACTCGTGCACCTAACGCGTGTAATAACCGTGCTAACGTGCTCCCAATCCGGCCAGCACCGATAATGCCGACCGTTACTGTGTGAATTTCCCGCGCTTGTAACCCTACCCAGCGAAAATCATGTTGCGCAACCCGCGCATCGAAAGCCCAGGTGCGACGTAATAAACGAAAAATTTGCATTAATGCCATTTCCGCCACTGATCGTGGTGAATAAGCCGGCACATTGGTCACTTTCAAACCAGCCACTTGTGCTAAAGCCACCTCAATCATGTCATAGCCAGCCGTTCGAGTCGTAATTTGGCGCATTCCTTGTTGAACCAGTGTGTGATAAAATGCCGCATCCCCACCTATTTTGGCAGTTTGTTGGATAATCAAGCCATCATATTGCCGTAAATCTGGTAGGTTATCGGGGTGCAATTCATCCCGTGAGATGGCAATCTCAACTTGATGTTGTTGCGCATAGGCATTAATCGCAGCTTCTTCATCTTCACGCACGCTAGTCATTAAAATTTTAGTCATGCCGCTTGGCCTCAACGTAGGCTGTTAAGCGCGCCATTGCTTCTTGCAAGGTTGCCATTGAGGCTGCATAGCTCAAACGCACATACCCTTCGCCACCTGGTCCAAAAGCCGAACCAGGAATCACTGCCAGTTGATTTTTTTGTGCTAAGTCTCGTGCAAACGCCACGTCATCTTGTGGTAGATCAGCTGGAATCTTAGCAAAAATATAGAAAGCACCCGCCGGTTTTGGCATATCAAATCCCAAGTCCGTCATCGTTTGGTAAACGTAATCACGGCGTGCTTGGTATTCGGCCTTCATGGCTAACGTATCAGCTTTACCAGCTGGTGTGCCAAGCGCTTCAGCAGCAGCAGCCATCGCCGAGTTCGTTGGCGTTGTAATCGTGAATTGGTGAATCAATCCTAATTTAGCCACCAGTTCTGCCGGTCCAGCCAATAACCCAATACGATAGCCAGTCATCGCGTGTGACTTAGAAACCCCATTCAGTAAAATGGTCTGTTCTGGTAAGAATTGCGCCATCGAGACGTGGGTGGTTTCATAGGTTAATTCAGAATAAATTTCATCCGAAATTACGACAATATTAGTGTCGCGCAACACATCAGCCAACGCACGAACCGCATCTTCATCATAAGTCACGCCCGTTGGATTAGATGGGAAGTTCAACACAATCGCCTTAATCCGATCACCATGTTCAGCAATCGCGGCTTTTAACATCTCAGGACTCAAAACAAAGCCATTGGCGGAGGTATCAATAAATACCGGTTCGCCACCACCCACTAGCGTCACCGGAATATACAGTGGAAAAATCGGCGTTGGCAACAACACTTTATCGCCAGGATTTAATAGTGACGTAACCACCGTATAAATCGCTTCCGTCGCACCAACGGTAACAATAATTTCGCTTTCCGCATCATAATCAACCCCGTAGCGATCAGCCAAGAAACCGGCAGCCGCTTGCCGCAAGGCTAATGTGCCGTTAGATGCTGCATAGTGCGAATCATTTTCAACAATTGAACGAACAGCTGCTTGCTTAATGTGTTCTGGCACATCAAAATCCGGTTCACCCAACGTCAACTTTAAAATATCAGGAATCGCACTGACTTCATTATCGAAGGCGCGAATAGCACTCGGCTTCACGAGATCTAAGCGCTGGTTAAATGATGAGAGCAAAGCTGGTTTTGCGTGTGGCATAATTTTCTCCTCTAATTCACGACTTGGTTTAACAAAAAAAGCGCACATTCGGTTGTTTCCGAGTGTGCGCTAAGTTGAGTCATGACAAAACTCACGAGGCATTCGGAAACATCTCCTCCGAATACCAATGCAAAATGCTTTTGGTATACGGTAGACTACCTAAAATACCAAAAGTAAAACTGTTCTGCATTTTCTATGTGTTTGACTGTCATTTGTTAAAAACCTTCATTAATTTATGAGATAATCATAATCTTTTACCCGATGAAAGTCAAGCTTGTTATTAACTTTTTATCATAGACTGCTGATTTAACCGAGCGGTCTATTTTTAGGTACGCTACGGCCATTCATAATGTCATGAACAAAAAAATCCAGTTGGGTCTTTGTTTTAGCCCAATCATCATTATCTAGTTCATAAGCCACACCCTTTAAAGCCGCCGGCAACACCATATCCCGCAGAAATTCCGGTGACGCCACCCGCTGTTTAATGGCCGTTGGATCATCCCCGCGGACCTGGACGCGCTCCACTAAAACCTCTGGACTCGTCACTGTCACAAAAATAATCACTGCCTGATCACCCAATTCACGCGCATAAGTGATGGCACCGGCGGTATCCAAAACAATCGTGATGTACGGGTTTTTGGCCCAAGCCCGTTGCAATCCTTCATAAGAAGAACCATATTGCGCCCCGGCATAATTCACCCGTTCAAGATAATGATTTTTTTCAAAAGATGCAGCATCTTCAAAATAATACGAGACGCCGTCTACTTCGCGATCGCGCGGTGGACGTGTTGTATGCGTAATGACACGAGGCATACGAAAATTATCTTGTAAATAGCGTGCAATGGTTGTTTTGCCGACGCCAGTTGCCCCAGTAATCACAAATACCTTATTTTCTTTCATATATCCTGTATCCTGATTCGTTATTAATACTATTGTAGCGTATCTTTACAAGCAACGTTAGACATTCGCGCGTCAACTTGTTAAAATAATAGTTATGTTTAAATTAAAATAATATGGGAGAAATGTTATGTCTATCTTCACAAGAGCATTCAGACGTGAATCTGTGCAAAACTACATCAATGCAGATTCTCATATGACACGCGAATTGACAACGCGAGACCTCATCGGTCTTGGTGTTGGGACAGTGATCGGGACAGGTATTTTCATCTTACCCGGCCACGAAGCTGCGCAACACGCTGGGCCAGCCGTATCTGTCGCCTTTTTGATCGCCGCCATCTTTTCTGGTTTGTCCGGTATGGCCTTTGCCGAATTTTCATCAGCAATGCCCGTGGCCGGTTCCGCCTATTCTTATGGGAGTGTCATCTACGGTGAAATCGTCGGTTGGTTGTTAGGTTGGTCACTGATCTTAGAATACTTCTTGGCCGTTTCAGCCATTGCAACTGGTTTTTCCGCCTACTTTGGTAACCTGCTGACAATTTTTGGTATTCATATGCCAAAGAGTCTCATGGCTGGTCCACTTGAAGGTGGTGTCGTCAACTTATTTGCCGTTTTGATTATCTTGATCGTTACTGCCATTCTCTCGCGCGGCTTGAGCACTTCTAAAAAGGTCGAAAATGCTGCCGTCGTTTTGAAGGTCGCCATCCTTGGCTTGTTCATCATTGGTGGTTCTTTCTTTATTAAGCACACCAACTACGTCCCTTTTTATCCAAAAGAATTCCATTCTGGACTCTTTGGCCTCAACGGGATTTGGGCCGCCACGGCTAGTATCATCTTTGCTTTCTTAGGCTTTGATACGATTGCTGCACACGCTGCCGAAGTTAAGAACCCACAAAAAACAATGGCACGCGGTATTATCGGTACTGTCTTGATTTCAGCCTTACTCTACGTGCTGTTTGCCGTCGTTTTGACTGGGATTGTCAATTATAAAAAGTTGGGCGTGGATGATCCGGCCGCATTTGCCTTACAAGCCATTCACCAAACCCAGTTCTCAGTTGTCATTATTGTCGGTGCTTTAATCGGTATGTTTACTGCCATTTTGGCCCTGGTATATGCTTCATCACGACTAACTTATTCGTTTGGTCGCGATGGCTTATTGCCAAAGCCATTGGGTAAGATTTCATCTGGTTCACGGTTACCAGTGAATGCCTTAATCGTTGCCGTTGTCGTGGAATCCGTTTTCGCTGGTTTAATTCCATTAAACACTTTAGCAAGTTTGATCAATGCAGGTACCCTGTTAGCCTTCACATTTATTAACTTCGGTATCTTGATCTTACGTCGTCGAAAGGACTTGTCACATGACGGCTTCAAAGTACCTGGTTATCCAGTGCTCCCTTTCATTGCCGGGGTGATTAGTCTCTTGTTAATTGCCAAACTACCTGCTAACACGCTGTTCCTATTTAGCCTTTGGATCATCGCTGGGATTGTTTGGTACGCCATTTACGGTGTTAAGAATTCAAAGCTATCTTAAAACCACATAAAAAGGACTGCGTTGTGCAGTCCTTTTTATGTGGTTTTAATTTTAAAGTAATGGTGTCTTACGACGCATATATGAGTCGACTAACTTTTCATAAACACCTGGTTCAACACTATCAAGTGCTGGTCCCAAAACATCCATGGCTTTCCCAAAATTGTAATCTCGTTCGTAAAACATCCGTGCCTGTTCGCTAGCCGCAGCAACACGTTCATTCGTCGCACGATAGCGGTTAGCATATTGCAATAATTGTTCCGTCAATGCTGCTTGATCCACAATCGTGTCTGTTTTTTCTTTCAACGTATCAATATCTGCTGACACAATGTTGAGTTGACGTTGTACTTCGTCCATGTCAACCAAATCTGCCTTAAGCGACTTAGCAAGTCGGCTTAATTCATTTGTAACGGCAAAGAAGTATTCGAGATAGGTGGCTGGCAAACCAGGTAGGCTCATCCGTTCAACGGCATGCTTAATATTTTCGATTTCTTGCTGATATTGCCCACCCAGTTGACGTGCAGAGCGCTGCGCCTTTTCTAACCCAGAAATTTTTTCCCAAATATCAATCTGTTGGGCTTCAATTTCGGCAAAATGCTTAAGCAACGCTTCTTGCTTGGCCCGCAATTCACTATATGACATTTCAGCAGATTCCAACAAGTCATCATTGTGATTGACTTGTTCTTCAGCCGTATTGATTTGTTCAAGTAGCACGCGCCGTGTTTCAAGTTCTTTGTGATTAAATTGGAAACTCTGACTCAAACGATCTAATTCAATCGCCAACGTGCTATTTTGTTCCCGCAATCGCAAGAGGTCGGATGATAGGGTTTTCGCATTTTTCATCACTTGTTGTCGGGCGGTAATTTCCGTTTCCATCATGTCATAGAGCGTATCAATGCGCCGCTCGATGTAACCGTTTTGTTCAGAGACTTCCTTCAACTTCAAATCACCCAACAATTGCAACACTTGTTGCCGTTGTTGATCAATCGCCTGTAATTCTTGTTGGAGCGTATCATTCGGGAACACATAACCTTGGGCAACCAATTCATCATGGCCTTGTGCCAGTTCATTGAGTTGGTCAACATAAACCGTATCCAACTTTTCAAACAACGGCGGAATATCTGTCATCATCTTTTCCATTTGCGTTGTTTCCATCGCCAGTTGTTCATAGATATCTGATGCCGTTGCGTGATCGCCAGCCTCAGTTAGACGCGTAAATTCATCATAATCTGCCTCAAGTTGCTTTAAGAATTGATCAAGTGCCCCGTTGGCTGGTCCAAACTTAAAGTTTTCGGCTAACAATCGCTTACGCAACGCATCATATTTCTTTTTCAATTCATTAATGGCTTCACGATGTGCCTCGTTAATCTTTTTAAGTTCAACTAAACCATTGCGAACATCATGAATCGTTTGTTCAGTGTCATCTACCATCGCTTCAAGACGAGCAAGTTCATGGCGCGTTTTAATGAAGTTAATGCCGCGCGCTTCAAACAAAACGAGATTAGCTTGTTGATCAATTTTTAGAAACTTGTTGTTTTTGACATCATTAAAACGACTCTCTAAATTTTGATATTCTTTCAATGATTGACCAGTTAAGGCTAACTTGCGGCCTTCAACGAGTTCATCACGTACTTTTAGAGACATCAATTGTGCTTTACGATCTTTTAGTATGTTGACTTTTTTGACCGTGGCCCGTTGCATCACAAAGATACCTAAGTAAGCAATGACCACAATACCCAAAACAATTGCTAATATAATTAAATTCATGTGTTTTTATCCCATTTTTATTGATTATTCCAATTTTATCACGCCACTTTTTTTTATGCCGATTTTCTCGTCTTTTTTTGCTAAATCTCAACGCGTTTACAATTTTCTTAACAACTTGCTAATGTCGGCGTTTTCTGGTATAGTGGGAGAAGTTGTTATATTAGAGTAGCAGTAAGTAAAGAAGCGCGTCAACAGCGTCCCCAAATCGTTAGTAAGGCCATAGCTACTGGCACTGAGAAACGTCAAGTTTGGCGCTGCACGCATCTGGTGCTTACCCTCAAATGTACGACAAAATACATTTTGGAGGACATATATATGTCACGTTATACAGGTCCAAAGTGGCGCATTTCACGTCGCTTGGGTGTTTCATTGTCAGGTACTGGTAAGGAATTGTCACGTCGTCCATACGCACCTGGTGATCACGGTGCCGGACGCCGCGCCAAGGTTTCTGAATATGGTATGCAATTGCGCGAAAAGCAAAAGTTGCGTTTCACATATGGTTTGACAGAACGTCAATTCCACTCTTTGTTTAACAAGGCTGGTAAGATCCGTAAGGGTACTCACGGTACAAACTTCATGATCTTGTTGGAACAACGTTTGGATTCACTTGTTTACCGTCTTGGTTTGGCAACAACACGCCAACAAGCACGTCAATTAGTTAACCACGGTCACATCTTGGTAGATGGTCAACGCGTTGACATCCCTTCATACCAAGTAACACCTGGTCAAGTGATTTCTGTTCGCGACAAGTCAAAGAACATTGTACCAATCCAAGTTGCTGTTGAATCAGTTGTTTCACGTCCACAATTCGTATCATTCGATGCTGACAAGCTTGAAGGTACATTGGTACGTTTGCCAGAACGTGAAGAATTAGATGCTGACATCAACGAAGCTTTGATCGTCGAATACTACAACCGTTTGGGTTAATCTTTTAAACCAAACCAGGTTAAAAAACACCACCTTCGGGTGGTGTTTTTTTATTGTCTTTTTTACCAAGCGTTCTTGTAATCAAATTCATACGCATCATTAGCCAAAAATTGATGGATATAAACCTCACGAATCGCATGAATCGTGTAAATGAGTATGTTTTGATCGACTAACCAATTGTCAATTTGTAGATAAATATCGTGCCGTTCATCTTCACTTCTAGCCTTCTTAAAAGCCATCACCATTTCTTGCAATGTCGCACGTTGCACATCCAATAACATCTTTTGTATAAGTAAAGTTGGGTTGGTGATGAATTCAAGATACGAAAATAGATCAGGATTCATCGGGATGTCTGCCAACATCACGAGATCAGCTTCCTTTTCCAAAAAATCAGTATAATAATCCTGATGAAAATTAAACGTTATCACCTGTAAATTGATGCCAATTTGTTGCGCACGCTTCTGAATCCAATCTGCCATATCTTGTGCTGGTTTAATGTGAGCTAGTGTCGCTAAAACAATCGGTTCATGGGTGTAATTTGCCTGCTTTAATCGCTTTTTGGCGCGTTGTAATGATTTTTCAGTATCTACAACAGTGTCTAATTTATCATAATGGCTGGCTATTGTCCCAGTTTTCTGGTCAAAAAAGCGCATATCAATTACATCATATAACGCTGCACGCACGAGCGGGTTTTGAATCACACTTTTTCTTTTCAGATTAGCAATGATAAATTCTGCGCCTGGAACAACCCGATTTTTCTTAATGTAATTAAAATAGCCATAATCCGCTGGATTAAACAGTTGTTCAGCAATATTCGTATTGTCAGTTATCAAATATTCTACTTCATCAATCATCGCCCGCAAACCAAAATAATGATCAAACGCTTTTAGCTTCAATGTTGTCGCTGTTTGTTCACTGATCTGAAACGCCCCGGTACCAATCCACTTCACTGCATCAAACGGCACATCACAATCTATAATGACATACTTGGCATCCGTAATAAATCGCGGAAACAATGGTTCTGGTTCTTCAAATTCAAACTGAATAACATCTGGGGCAACCACCGTTATATTTTTGAGATTTACTAATTGCCAGTACGTTTCACCCAGTTGTTGCCGTACACGCTCAAACGTATTTTTAACATCGATGGCCGTCATTAATTTACCATTATGGAATTGCACACCTTTTCTTAAATAAAATGTCCAAATCGTTTTCGCATCGTCGGATTGCCAATGATGCGCCAAACCTGGTTTCAAAATTTTATCATAGTTAAGTAGTGTGTCGCCAAGTTGCAAAACCAAACGATATTCATGGTAGATAGACACCGCAACCGGATCCAGCGTTGTAATCGGACGTGTCATAATTTGACGTAAAATGCGTTTATTTGCTTGTGTGGTCTGTATCCCTAGAAAATTTGTGAATGTTTGTCGGTAGTCGGCCAACCAACTTGATGGCACCGCCAACTGAAATAAATAGAGTATCGTTGCATGATCTGAATGGCGCATTGCCTCCGCCATCGCCGTCGTGATTTCCTCACGAAAATCATGTAAAAAAGTGAGACGTGATAAATGGCCACGACCATGGCCAGGCTTATATATGAGTAATTTTTCGGTTGCATAAAGCTGCAATCGGCGTTGTACTTGTTTATTTGAAATGTGCCAAAATGTCGCTAATTCCTGTATCCCAACCGAAATTACCTGTCCTTGCGTTAAGTATTGAACACGTAAATCAATATATTCTCGTTTCAACATACACCCTACCTCTTTATAAAAGTGGACATATTATATAATAGTCGTCCATTTTAATAATCTAATGTCCATCTTATAATCTTAACATACAAAAAAAGAGGTAGGTTAAGCGTATGTGGCACAGTTTGCATCCTAATATTAGAACACGCATCAAAACACAATTCTTAAGTCGTTTTGGTAGTTCACTCATATTTCCATTCATGGCAATTTATCTCACCCATGCTTACAACGCTCAAATCGCCGGTATATTAATGTTATGTAATATCTCTGTCGCTTTTCTCGCTGGCATCTACGGTGGGTACCTCACTGATATTTTGGGCCGACGCCTTTTGTTGCGCATCGGTGAAACAATTAAACTTTTAGTTGCTATTGGTATTTTTTGTGACAACTTGCCAGTCTATCATTTTCCAGGCCTAACTTTTTTGATGCTAACTATCGGTAATATTGCCAGCGGTCTCATAAATCCAGCCAGTGAAGCGATGCTCGTTGACGTTTCCACAGAGCAAACGCGTACGTACATGTATGCGATAAACTATTGGGCAGGTAATTTATCTTTAATGCTAGGAACACTTATCGGCAGTTGGTTATTCCAAGACTACTTTATTGTGCTAACAGCTGGATTAGTAATCATTAATAGCATCTCCTGGTTTCTCACAAAACAATTTATCACTGAAACACATCCACAGAATAAAATTAGCCATCGTAAATTTAGTCTACCTGCAGTGTTACAAAATTATCAAATCGTCTTAAAAGATTATGCTTTCGTACTTTTTACAATTGGCGGTATCTTATTACTCAGCATCGAGTTTCAACGCAACAATTTCATTGCCGTCCACCTCGCAGAAAGCTTTGTACCTTTTCAATTAGGCACCATTTCGATTGATGGCACGAAGATGATTGGCCTTTTGACAACAACAAATACACTGATTATTGTACTTTTTACCGCACCTTTCTCACTATGGCTTAATCGACACAACCAACGGCATCTTTTTATTGTCGGCGTTATCATTTTTGCCAGCGGTTTTGCTATTCAAGCCAGTACAACCCATTTTTACTGGTTACTATTATCCAGCGTCATTTTGTCAATTGGTGAATTACTATGCATACCAATTCGCCAAACACAACTTGCGACACTCATGCCAGCACAACAACGCGGCGCATATATCGCATTTAATGGCGCGACATTTCAAATCAGCAAGATTTTGGCTAGTCTAATGTTAGTCGGGGCCTCATTTTTAAGCCCGCTAATCATCAGCTTTTTGATTCTTCTACTGGGCTGTGGTGCCATTTTTTTCACGCTTCTTGGGTTGCGGGCTGTTCCTACTACCTATTAAGGTTCGAAACAAAACCAAAGATAACGTATAATAGACTTATTACAACGTATCGGAGAAGAAATCATGGATATCAATGAACGCTTGCAAAACGAACAACTTGGCGGGGGCCAACCAAAACTTAACCCTGATGAGCAACGCCGTTATCTCGGCACTTTTAGAGAACGTGTCATTGTAGCTGTTAAAAAATCACAACTCAACTCACCAGCCATTCAGGCACAATTTGAGGCCACGTTAAAGCAACATGCGGCTGGTAAAGTCTTAATCAGCCAGCCACTCGCTGGTGATCTCTTTACCACATATGTTCGTATGGCCGTCACGACAAACCATCCTTTCACTCTTTTATCGACAAACGACGCAGCCACAGAAAACGACCCGATTGCCGTTTTGCTGGCTGCCGATGAAGCCGTTAACATCGATCAAATTTATTTCACTTAAATCAACCAGAAAGGCTGCTCGTTCACGATGCAACAACCACTCGCATATCGCATGCGCCCCACCAAAATTGAAGAAATTGTTGGGCAACAACATCTCGTTGGCGAAGGCAAAATCATCTGGCGCATGGTGGCAGCTAAACGCCTCAGTTCCATGATTTTGTATGGCCCGCCAGGCATTGGGAAAACCTCAATCGCCTCGGCGATTGCTGGCTCTTCTAAGTACGCTTTTCGCATGCTCAACGCTGCCACCGATAGTCAAAAAGACTTACAAATCGTGGCTGAAGAAGCGAAAATGTCTGGTGCCGTAGTGTTGCTCTTAGACGAAATTCATCGTTTAAATAAAGTCAAGCAGGATTTTTTATTGCCTTATTTGGAATCTGGGGCCATTATTTTAATTGGCGCTACCACAGAAAATCCTTATATCAACGTCACGCCTGCCATTCGATCGCGGACACAAATTTTTCAGTTAGAGCCCCTAACGGAAACTGATATTTTGTCTGCCGTAGACCGGGCGTTAACTGATCAAACTAATGGTCTTGGCCAATATGACGTCACACTTGATGCGGCGGCTCGCCAACAACTTGCCCGTGCCACAAACGGTGATTTGCGTAGCGCATTGAATGGCTTGGAATTGGCTGTCTTATCGACCAAACCAGATGATAATCAACAAATCCACATTACCTTACCTATCATCGAAGAAACCGTCCAACGCAAAGCACTTTCAGCGGATAAAGATGGCGATGCGCACTATGATGTCATTTCAGCCCTCCAAAAATCTATTCGCGGATCGGATGTTGATGCCGCCCTACACTACGCCGCCCGTATCATCGAGTCTGGTGATCTCAATATTCTCGCGCGTCGTTTAACCGTTATTGCTTACGAAGATATCGGCTTAGCCAATCCTGGTGCGGCGCAACGTGCTGTAACTGCCATTCAAGCGGCGCAAACCCTTGGTTTCCCAGAAGCACGAATTCCCATTGCTAATGCGATTATTGAATTGGCCTTATCACCCAAGTCAAATGCCGCCTACCGTGCTATCGATGCCGCATTGGCTGACATTCGGCAGGGTAAAAGTCGTGACATTCCGCCACATCTCAAAGACGCCCACTACAAAGGCGCCGCTGACTTAGGTCATGGGACAGGTTACATTTATCCGCATGACTACGACAACGACTGGGTGCCACAGCAATACTTACCCGATCAACTGCAACAAGTGACTTATTTCCAACCAAAAGGCAATTCCAAAATTGAGCAATCATTCCAGGAAATCTACCAAACTTTAAAAACACAACAAAAAAAGGGGCTACAGTAGCCCCCCCCAATAATCTTGAAAATGTCAAGACTGGTTGTGCCATCATTTTAGCGGTATAATTATGGTTGAATTCCTCAGATATACGCATTGCTACACCATCAGTTTTTTCCTTACAACCTTTATTTTTCGGTTGGGAATTCACGGCTGGAAAGATCTGCCCTTTCATTCGGTAATCTGACCAGCCTGATGCACCATCCACCTCGATAATTTCGAGGAAAATCTGCGTAGCAGTTAACGGTATCACGAGTGTTCCGGGCATGTCCCGTGCATCCATTTCGGTGGATGCTTTTTTTATGCTCAAATCCGATCAAAATACTATTATTTTTTTCATGTAAGCGTTATACTTATAATATACCTACACTAACTAAAGGAGATTTCTTATGACAGCAAACTACAACAAAATTTTGGTTCCTATGGATGGTTCTAAAGAATCAGAAGCTGCGCTTGTTCGTGCCATTGAATTGGTAAGCGAAGCTGGTGATCAAGGTGTTTTGTCAATCCTAAATGTAATTGACACACGCGCTTTCCAAAATGTTGCAAGCTTCGATGACACAATGGTTGAAGCTGTTTCTGAAGAAACACGTAAGAGCCTTGAAAAGTACAAGCAACAAGCGCTTGATGCCGGTGTAAAGAACGTTGATTATCTCATTGAATATGGTTCACCAAAAGCTTTGATCGCCAAGGAAGTGCCTAACGAAGTCCATGCTGATCTTATTGTGATTGGTGCTACTGGTTTGAATGCTGTTGAACGCTTTGTCATTGGTTCAGTAACTGAATTCGTCACACGTACTGCTAAGGTTGACGTTTTGGTTGTTCGTGGCTAAGCAATAGCAAAAAAAATAAGCCTAACGGCTTATTTTTTTTTGCTTAAAATTCAACTGTGTCTAACTCAGCCAAACGCTTTTCGGCTGTTTGACGATTTGACAAATAGGCAGCAACGTGTGCGTAATGCATATGACGCTTGGCCTCAGCCAGATTACCACGTTTTTCTTCCACTTTTGCCAATAATTCGCTCAAATCTGGTACCCAGAATAAATCAACGCGTTTGCGTAACACCTGCAACGCTTCTTGCAATAGTGCAGCGGCGCGATCTAAGTCACCACGATCAATCAAGAATTCCACATAACGTTGACGTGCTTGTAACACCACGTGGAATTCCAAATCATTAGCGGTGAGCAAATCCGGTTCAAGTTCAGAAGCTAATTTGAACTTCTCCTTAGCGGCATCAATATCACCTTGTAAGAAGTAATTGGTTGCCATTTGCCGGTAAGCATAGAACAAGTAGAAGTCACCGAGCGATGGCGTCTTCTTGTCAACCGCCAAATCAGTATATTGAATCACCTTAGAAAAGTCTTCACCCTTATAACTCGCTTCTTCAGCTTTAAAAATATAGTAAGCTTGCATCGTCGGTGCATTTTGACTCAAAGCCTTTTCAAATTCTTCAAATTCTTTCAAGGCTTCATGCTTCATTTGCAACACAACTTTGCCCAGCAATTCCTTGGCCTTTTGCGTCAAGAAATCACCCGATACAAATTCTGACATATCGAGGTTCAATCGGTCCAAAATCGCTAACAAAACATCCGCGTTTGGGACACGATTTTGATTTTCAACCAATGAAATCGTTGCTTGTGTTGTAATCCCTTCTGCAAGTTCAACTTGAGACAAGTGCATCTTCTTACGTGCTGCACGAATTGCCTTTCCGTCGAAACTGTCGTTTTTTCCGTTCTTTACCATTAATTAAACTTCCCTATTTTTTCTTCACCTAACGTGACAAATTGATAACTTAACTTGGCATTCTTCTCGAATTCTTCAAAACCATAATCGATCATTTTTTCAACGAGTGCCACGTTGTCAATATTTGAGTAATCCCATAACCGCTTAAACAGTGACATATTTGTAAAGCCTGGCAACGTGTTTGGTTCACCTAAATAAGGGACATCGTTTTCGTCAATCAAGAAGTCCATCCGCGCTTCACCACGCAAATTCAAAACTTTATAGGCTTTCAAAGCCATGTCTTTCACTTCTTGCGTCACGGCTGCTGGCAACTTTGCTGGAATTTCAAACTGAACGGCTGAATTATCCACAAACTTGTTGTTGTAATCATACCAGCCATCCCCATCACCTTGATTTGGTACGGCATGTGCGCCAATTTCTGAAACCAACGGTTCATCATTACCAATAACGCCAACTTCAAGTTCACGTGGTCCCTTAACCGCTTGTTCGACCAAGACTTTGTAATCATATTGGAAAGAATCGGCCAGTGCAGCGGCAAATTCTTCAGCTGTTGTCGCACGAGAAATCCCAACTGATGAGCCTTGGTTGGCTGCCTTGACAAAAACAACATCACCAAACGTTGCCACAACCTTGTCCCACGTCCAATCTTGAGCCGTTTTTTCATCTAGCACGACATAATTGGTATTGCGAATGTTGTTGACCGTTAACAGTTCCTTCGTCATGGCCTTATCAAAGCTGACTGCATGACCACGCAGTGGCGCACCCACAAATGGCTTATTCAACAGTCGGAAGAGACCTTGCAATGTCCCATCTTCACCAAGATTACCATGCACCACCGGGAAGAAAATATCAAAATCGCCAGCTTCACGCAAAGCATTGATCCGTGCCAACGGATCTTTTGTATCCACTTTGGCCATAAAAGCCTCAACAATTGGTTGTTCGTCTTCTAAGGCCAACACGCGTTTTGAGCTTTCAGGATCTAGAAAATAGCCATTTTGCGCAATGGCAAATACAGTAATATCGTACTTACCACTTGCTTCAATCGCTTGATAATAATTTTGAGCGGAACGCTTTGAAACATCATGTTCAGAAGAGTTTCCACCAAATAATAAGGCAACGTGTTTTTTTGTCATTGTTTTTTACTCCGATTTTTATTATATCAATATGAGGTAATATTATGCAAGGTATATTTTATGTTAAGTAATCTTTTGTCTGCTCAACATAGTGATAAATTGCGTCAGGAACCGCCTGTCGCTCCGCCAATAAAATGGCGTGAAAGAAACGCGTCCGATTATAA
>OIZF01001025.1_pt1 | contig 17595 bp, 12 predicted proteins | sample 1588471 | NCBI WGS metagenome assembly OIZF01 (sample SAMN03283279) | human gut metagenome | biome: human-associated habitat; material: feces | host: Homo sapiens | place: Peru | collected 2012
GAATGGCTTAATTTCAGTATTTTTTTGCATGAATTTAAAAATGGGGAAACGTAAAATAAATTGAAATATAATCTTGAATATTTAGTTTAATTCCTTTATAATTAAATAGCATAGTGTTTTTTTAAAGGAGCTGAACTACTTTGGCAAGAAATAATATAAAAGGTGTAAAAAACGAACACACATGGAAATTTTATACAATTCTTTCAAGTGTGATTGGTGTTTTAATTATAGCGTTAATTATAGGATTAATTATTACATACAATGTTGTTTATAGTGATAGTTATGAAAATGTTTTTAGTGAATATACTGAATACAAAATGAACGCAAATGAATTTGATACAATGTTTGATAGTGACCATGTTGATGAGCGAGGTAAGTATACAATTATATTTGCATACGATGAATCATACATGACTCAAAGTAAAATTGATGATCTTGATTCTGATGACCCAAATAAAGATGCATATGTTAAAGCTAATAAAGCTATCTCAGATTTGATGGCAAGTTTAGATGAAAATCATTCAAAATTTAAATATAATTCTAAAGATTCAAATAGTTCTTTATACTATCAATATCGAGTAGATATGTATTTTATTAATACGTCACTTCTTGGAAATGCTGATTTCTTAAGTTCAAAGTATGTTGGTTCAACATCAAGTGATGATTCCTCATCAAAATCAGCACCAGCTGTGTTTGTACTTGATTCAGAAGGAAAATATGTTGCAAACATTGAATATAATGATGATGAGGTTCCTGTTGAAAGCTCAGGTACATATTCTGGACTTACAAAGGATTTAAGAGAATTAAAGGACCTTGTTGTTTATTATAATAATCAAGTGAGTGACGCACAATAAATATAATTAATTAAAGCGCTTAGGCGCTTTTTGTTTTAAGGAGAAGAAAATATGGAATTAAATCAAGAAATAATAACAAATTTAGCATCAAAGCTTAATATAAAAGAATCACAAATAACTGCGGTTTTAAATATGCTAAATGAAGGAGCTACAGTACCTTTTATTGCAAGATATCGTAAGGAGGCCACAGGTGCATTAGATGAGGAAGCTATTCGTACGATTAATGATGAATTTGAATATCAGGTTAATTTATTAAAGAAAAAAGAAGATGTTATAAGATTAATTGATGAAAAAGGTCTTCTAACAGAAGACTTAAAAAATAATATTATGGCTTCAACTCGTTTAGTTGAGGTAGATGATTTATATTTACCATTTAAAGAAAAGAAAAAAACTAAAGCGTCAGCAGCAATTAAGCTTGGTCTTTCACCTCTTGCAGATGAAATGCTTAAATGCTATGTTAAGTCAACAAGAGAAGATGTTGCGAGTAAGTATTTGACAGAAGAGGTAAAAACGGTTGAAGATGCAATCCAAGGGGCTTCATATATTATTGCAGAAAGAATTTCTGATGATGCTAAATATCGTCAAGCTTTACGTGAAACAATGAAAAGGTTTGGTCATATTGTTACAAAAAAGAAAAAAGATGCAGTTGATGAAAACGAAGTATTTGCTAATTACTACGAGTATGATGAGGCAATTTCAACAATTAAATCGCATCGTATTCTAGCAATTGATAGAGCTGAGGATAAGGGTGTTATTTCTGCTTCAATTAAAATGGATGATAATAAGAATATTGCGTATATAGAAAGAGGCATTATAAGAAGAGAAAATACAATTTTTTATAATGATTTAAAAGCGGCAGTCCTTGATGCTTATAAACGTTTACTTTATCCTTCAATTGAACGTGAAATTAGAAATGAACTTACAGAAGAGGCAGGAACCAAAGCAATTGATGTATTTGCTCTAAATGTGAAGAATCTTTTATTACAAGCTCCTCTTCATGATAAGGTTGTCCTTGGCGTTGACCCAGCCTTTAGAACTGGATGTAAGCTTGCAGTTGTTGATGCAACGGGTAAGGTTTTGGAAATAGGGGTTATTTATCCTAATGAAAAAGCTAAGGGCCAGACAGTATCAGATGAATTAGTAGTATCTAGTAAAAAGAAGATTGCTGATTTAGTAAATAAATATCATGTAGATATTATAGATATTGGAAATGGTACAGCTTCACGTGAAACAGAAGATTTTATTTCTAATGTTATTAAGGAATATAAATTACCTTGTAAGTATGCTATCGTATCTGAAGCTGGTGCTTCAGTATATAGTGCTAGTGATATTGCAAGAGAGGAGTTTCCTGATTATCATGTTGAGCAACGAAGTGCGGTTTCAATTGCAAGACGTTTACAAGATCCATTAGCTGAGCTAGTAAAGATTGACCCTAAATCGATTGGTGTTGGCCAATATCAACATGATGTTAATCAAAATGAGTTAGGTAAAAAGCTTGATTTTGTTGTAGAGGAAGCTGTTAATAAGGTTGGAGTAGATGTTAACACGGCCTCTAAATCACTTTTGATGTATGTATCAGGCTTAAATAAAACGATAGCGCAAAACATTATTAATTATCGTAATGAGGAGGGGCCTTTTAAATCAAGATCTGAGCTTAAGAAGGTTCCTAAGCTTGGCGCTAAAACTTTTGAACAAGCGGTGGGTTTTTTAAGAATTATTGATGGAAATGAACCTTTAGATAAAACTTCAATTCACCCTGAAAGCTATAAAAATGCTAATATCATTTTGAAGCTCTTAAATGAAGATTCTTCTTCAATTGGTACAAATGAACTTAAAGAAAAGATTGAGATGGCTGATCGTAGTGAATTATTACAGGCATCTGGTCTTGACCAATATACATTCAATGATATTTTGGATGCTTTTAAGGAGCCTTTAAGAGATATAAGAGATAATTATGATAGTGTTGAACTAAGAAGCGACATAAAACATTTAGAAGATTTAAAAATTGGTGATGAACTAATGGGTACAGTAAGAAATGTAGTTGATTTTGGTGCCTTTGTTGATTGCGGAGTAAAATATGACGGCTTAGTGCATTTATCTAAAATAAGTACCAAGTATATAAAGCATCCATCTGAGGTGTTAAGTGTTGGTGATAAGGTTAAGGTATATGTTTGTGGAATTGATTTAGAAAAGCATAAATTATCACTTACAATGATTAAAGGGAATGAGTAAAATTCATTCTCTTTTTTCATATTAGAAAGAAAAAACATTTGACTTTAAATTATTTATAGGTTATAATAAAAAAGCTTACTAATGGAGTAGTACTCAAGTGGCTGAAGAGGCGCCCCTGCTAAGGGCGTAGACCGGGAAACTGGTGCCAGGGTTCAAATCCCTGCTGCTCCGCCATTATTGTAAGGAATGTCTAACATAAAATGTTGGACTTTTTTTATTTATAATTTTCAATTTTTTTGCTTGAAAAATATATTATAAGCGGTTAGTAATTATACGAGGTGGAAAGATGGAACAGGAAAAGATAATAATAAGAAAAGCAACAAAGAAAGATATACATATAATTTATGAAATGATAAATGGTTTAGCAGCGTATGAAAAGCGTCCACAAGATATGACTGGTTCTATTGAAATGCTTAAATATTGGCTTTTTAAAAAGAAACTTGCAACGGCAGTTATTGCTAAAAATAACGATGGAAAACCTATTGGATATGCAATACATTACCCTGTTTTCGCCTCGTTTTCTGCACATGCCAATGCACATTTGGAGGATTTGTTTATAAAATCAGAGTATCGTGGTAGAGGTTATGGTAAAGAATTCTTTTTAAAACTTTCAAAGATGGTTTTAAATGATGGTTATTCAAAACTAGAATGGAGTTGTCTTGATTGGAACTTATCATCAATTGAATTTTATAAAAAAATTGGTTCAAAAGAAGAAACTGGAAGAGTTTACTTTGAGTATAAAATAAATAATGATTAAAGTATATGTTGTATTTATTGATGAAAAATAATATTTTATCATCTAAAACCATGTTGTTATTCGGCAAATTATATAAGGAAAATAATATGAAAAAAATATTTCTCATATTATTGGTTATTGCTAGTACTTTTTTATTATTAGCTTGTGGAAGGGATACAAAAGATTGGTCAAGCAAGGATTTCTCTTCCGTTTGAGAGAGAAGCTATTAATCAAATTGAAATTTCACATTTTGATAATGGAAAAAAGAAGATTATACTATTACAGAAAAAAAATTATTAATTATATTTATTTTGATATATCTTTTCCTTATAAGAAAGATTTAGAAAAAGAAAGTTTTATAAAAAGTGGAAAATAAAAATTGATATTATATTTTTTATTGATAATTTTTCTTCTGAAAATTACGAAGTTATTCTCTATAATTCTTGGATATGTTCACTTAAATGGTGAAGAAATTCACTTTTTACCTGGTGATATTGAAAGCTTTTATGAAAAAATAGTAGAAAAAATTAATAAGGAGGATTAGAAAAAGATTGCAACTGCTCTAACTTTTTTGATATGTTTAAGTATTGGATTAACTGTCTTAAATTTAAGTACTAACATCAGAGTGATGGTGAAAGATATAACAGTCTAAACATTGCTAAATTCAAAACTGTTTCTAACAGCCATTATTGTAAGTTAGGTCTAACATAAAATGTTGGACTTTTTTTAGGTATCCTTTCATAAGATTAATATGAAGGTGATGCAAGAATGATGGAATATTACAACAATGATGTAGAAGAAATATATCGTTATCTTAATACTAGTGAAGCAGGATTAAAGAATGATGATGCATTGGCAATTCTGAAGCACGATGGTCCTAATGAGCTTAAACTTAAAAATAATTTAGGCTTTTTTAAAATAGTAATAAATCAATTTAAAGATTTCTTAGTATGGCTTTTAATTGCTTCAGCATTTATTTCTTTTTTAATTAATAAAGATGAATATATTGATAGTATTTTAATTATTTTAGTTGTATTAATAAATGCTATTTTAGGAATTGCTGAAGAGCTTCACGCAAGAAATACCTTAAAAAAAATAAGTGCTTTAGAAACACCAGAGACTTTAGTAAAAAGAGATGGTATCTTTAAAATGATTCCAGCTAGTGAAGTTGTAAAGGGTGATATTGTAAGATTAGAGGCAGGTTTTTTAGTTCCAGCAGATATAAGAATCATATCTAGCTATGAGCTTAAAGTATTAGAGGCCCCTCTTACTGGAGAGGAAGTACCAGTAGATAAAAATAATAAAAAAATTAATAGTATTAAACAAATTCATGATCATACTAATATGCTTTTTAAAGGAACCTTTATTTCTTCAGGCTATGGGATAGGTGTAGTTGTTAGAACGGGAAATGATACCGAAATTGGACAAATTCTTAAACGAGTTGTTGAAACGAAAAGTGAAAAAACACCATTAGAAGCTTCGTTAGATAAGGTTTCTAAGGTTATTGGTATGATAATAATTGGAATTTGTCTTGCTGTATATGCACTTGAACTTTTTATTACTAAAGATATTTTATCTTCATTTTCGTTAGCAATTTCTTTATCAGTAGCAGCTATACCAGAAGGACTTCAAAGTGTTCTTACTACTGTAATGGCTATTTCGGTTTTAAAGATGTCTAAAAATAAAGCAATTGTTAAAAGAATGCCTATTGCACAGGCTTTAGGAGCTATTAATATTATTGCTTGTGATAAAACGGGGACTATTACAACTGGACATTTAGAGATTGCTAAATATGTAGCGTGTGATAATAATATAGAAAAGTTGAAGGTAAGTCTTAGTCTTGCATCCGCAAATAGTGTTAATCAGATTAATCGTCTTTTATATCAAATTCATGATGAACCACAGGAAATGATTGCTTTTGATTCTAAAAATAAATACGAAATTTTAATATATAAGTCAGGACTTCAATATAAGGCATATATAAAGGGAGCTTTTGATGTTTTATATGGCTATGCTTCTAATAAGAATGAAACATTATATAATACCGCTATTGAACTTGCTAAAAATATGCAAAGGGTTTTATTTGTAGGAACTAAAACAGGTACTTTAAATGAGGTAAAAAAACCTCAAGGTTTAGTTATTGAAGGACTTGTTAGCTTTAAAGATGAAATAAGAAATGGTGTTTCTTTAGCAATTAAAGAAGCCAAGGCTTTAGGTGTTAAACCAATTATGATTACGGGAGATTTTAAAGAAACAGCCTTTAAAATAGCAAGTGAAGTCGGTATTACAACCAATATTGATGAGGTTTTATCGCATGATGAAATTCAAAAAATGGATGATAAATTATTGGCTAAATCTATTAATAAATATTGTGTATATTCTAGAGTATTGCCACTAGATAAGTTAAGAATAATTGAAGCATATTTGAAACAAGATAATGTAATTGCTTATGTTGGTGATGGTATAAATGATGCTCCAGCTTTAAAAAAGGCTAGTATAGGAATATCAGTTTCAACTGCTTCTGATTTAGCTAAGGATGCTTCAGATATGATTTTATTAGATGATAGCTTTAAAACTATTTCAGATGCAATTAAAGAAGGAAGACGTAATTTTCATAATATAAGAAAAGCAATTAGATATTTGTTATCATCAAATATTGGAGAAGTTACAGTTGTATTTTTAGTGGCTATTTTAAGTATAAAGTTTAAATCCCTTGGGGTATGCTTAAGTCCTATTGAGCTTTTATGGATTAATCTTGTGACTGATACTCTTCCTGCTATATCGCTTGGAATTGATAATAATGAAAATGAATACCCTAAGACAGAATTAATTGATAAAAAATTGATTAGAACAATTATGCTTGAGGGTATAATTATAGGGCTTTTAAGCTTAGTCTCATTTTTAATTGGTCATAAATTAGGTGATGGTTCTGCAGAGGCGATGTGCTTTTTAACATTATCATTTTGTCAAATTATGTTTTCACTTAGTCTTCATGAAGGACGCAAAAAAAACAAGTTTCTTATTTTGTCGGCTCTTGTAGGAATATTATTGACAATACTAGCTACAACGGTATTTAGAAAGTGGTTTAAAATTCCTAAGCTTTGTCCTATAAACTATATTATTGCAATATTATTAGCTTTGTTCTTGCCGATATGTATTAAAATAAAAAATAAATATCATAATTAATTTAAAATGATATTAAAGTGTGGTATTATTAAAATAAGGTGGTGCTATATTGAAAAAAATTGCAACGATTAATAATATCTTCAATAAAGCATACTCAAAAACGCAAATTAGAAAATCATCAAGGGCAATTATTATCAAAAATGATCTAATTTTAATGATTCATTCAACTAAAAATGGTGATTTTAAATTTCCAGGTGGTGGAAGAAAAGTATTTGAATCTCCGATTGATAATTTGATACGAGAGACCAAAGAAGAAACGGGATATGATGTTATTAAAACTTCTATTAAACCACTTGGATATATTGAGGAATTAAATAAGGCATTTAATAATAAAAATGTCCTGTTTAAAATGATATCAGAATATTATTTTTGTGATATTGAATCCAATCATGAAATTCCGATTCTTGATGATTATGAAAAAAAATTAGATTATCAAGCGGTGTTTGTGAGTCCAAATTATGCATTAAGAATGAATGAGAGTCTTGATATAAAAAAATTTCATTGGGTAGTAAGAGAAAATCTAATTTTAAAAATTATTATTAGAATGTTGGGTGATAAGAATGAAAGCATTAATATGCTATAATCCAAAAAGCGGTAAGCAGAAGGTTGGAAATAATTTAGATTACATCAAAAAAAGATTAAAAACCAAATATGAAAATATAGATGTTTATACAACGACAGGCCCTAAAAGTATTGTTGGTTATTTAAAAGAAAATGCTAAAAAATATGATTTAATTTTAATTTCAGGTGGCGATGGAACGCTTAATGAAACAATTACAGGAATAATTGAACAAGAATCTAGGCCGGTTATTTCATATATACCAGGAGGAACATGTAATGATGTTGGATCAATGCTTCATCTAAAAAAAAGGATAAAAAAAGCGATGGATTTAACTTTAAGTGGTGAAGTCGTCAAGATGGATATTTGTCAAGCAAATAATAAATATTTTGTTTATGTTGTTGGGGCTGGTAAATTTATTGATATAAGCTATGTGACACCACATAAGCTTAAAAAAAGATTAGGCAAAGTTGCATATTTTCTTTATGGAGCAAAAGAATTAAATTCTAGGAAAAAATATCATTTAAGCTTTGAATTTGATGGTACTAAAAAGGAAGGAAACTACTATGTTTTTTTGGGAATGAATAGTGACCACGTTTCAGGTTTTCATATTTTTAGAAAAAAACATATAAAGCTTAATGATGGTTTGATTAACTTAACCCTTATTCCTGCTAATGGATTAGCATCATTCCCTAAACTGATAACATTTATGTTAAGGGGAGAACGTGCTTTCTTTAAATATGGAATTGAGCATTATACTGTTTCCGAGGTTGATGTAAAATCATCGGAGGCAATTGATTTTAATGTCGATGGAGAACTTGCTTTTGTTAGTGATGAATGTCACATTAAGGTATTAAAGGAACAAATGAGAATAATTGTTCCTAAAAAAACAAAGGGAAAATATTTTTAAATTAAATGGCTATTTTTGCCATTTTTTTTGTATATTTTTATCTTGATGTGTAAAAAATAATCTTAGGTGACGTAATGAAGAAAATAGCAAATCTTGGAGTATATTTAATTCCATTTCTAAATAATTTTATTATTCTAGATTTTTATATCTATCCAAAAATTTATGAAAAATCAGGCTATGGAATAGTATATTATTTTCTTTTAGGGAGTATATTATCTTTTATTCTCGGTTTTTTAGTTTCTAATTATTCTTTTAATCCTATTCGATTTTTAAGAAAAAAAACAGTGATTAAGTTTATACTTTCAATATATTTGGTAATAATGATTATTTTAGGGTTGGTATTTTCAGCTGTTGCATTATCTAGTATTTTTTACATTAATGAAACACCTTTTAAATTTATTACAATACTCTTAGTAGTTTCTTTATTTATGCTTAATATTAAAGTAACTACTTTGATTAATACCGCTGCTATTTTAGCAATAGTAGGAATTCCATTTATATGTTACAATATAATTAGTCATTTTTATTTAGTTGAGTTAAATTCATTTTATTATATTAAACCGAATATTGAATTTAGTAATGTTGCTTTAATTTTTTTTATTTGCTTAGATACATTTATGTATTCAATGTTAATTACTTATTACAAAGATGAAAGTAAAAAAAAGTTAGTTTCAGGAACAATTATTTATTTTGTTATAGAAGGAGTAGAAGCTTTAATTTTAGTTTTAATGTTGGGAAACTCTTTACAGGGATATTATGGATTTGGATATTTTCTTTATAGCATTGAACCTTTAAGTGGCTTAATTGGTAATTTTGATTTTGTTTATATTTTTTTAATATCTTTATCAGCTATTTTTAAATTAAGCTTTTCCTGTAATATAATTAAATTGTTTTATTTTGAAAAAAGTAAATATGTAATGCCTTTTGTTTTATCAATTGTAGGAATTTGTTCTTTTTTTATTACTAAATATTATTATGTAATTGATGATTATATATTTTACATGTTAGCTATTATAGGAGTACTATTATTTGCTTTTTTAGTCTATTTAAGGAGGGTTCAAAATGAATATAAGCGAGCTTATAGTATCACTTGATAATCAATATGATGTAACTACTATATCAAGCATTGAAGGCTATATTTTATTTTATCAAAATGATTCTTTTAATATTGCGTTATTTAATCGTGAGTATCTGCCTAAGTTTTTAGATGCTAAAAAAAGTTTTTATGAATTATTCCCAGGAACTGTTAAAAAAATAGAAGAAGATAAAATATATGAACTATTATATACCGGCATGATGATAATATATGATGAAATGAAAAAGGAATATTATATGTTTGATCTAATATCACGTGATACAAGAAAAACGTCTGATAGCCTAGAGGAACCTGAGGCTATAACAGGGCCACGGGATGGATTTGTTGAAAATATTAAAACTAATATTTGTCTTATAAGACAAAGAATAAAGGACAATTCTTTAAGGATTGAAGAGAAAACATTAGGAAGACGTAGTAAAACGAAAATAAATATTCTTTCTATAAGTGATGTGACAAATGAAAGTTTTATCAAAGAGGTTAAATATCACTTAGATAAAATTGATACTGATGCTATTTTATCTATTGAGGATATAACTACTGTATTTCAAAAAAACTGTATTATGCCCCAATATTTATATGTAGGAGTTCCAGATATTGCATCAAGAAGATTACTAGATGGAGAGATTATTATTTTAATTGATAATATTCCAAGTGCAATATGCCTTCCTAACACAATATCTTCATTTTTAAGAAATAGGGTTGAACAGGTTAATATTCCAATGTATTCCTTGTTCGAACGCTTTTTCTTATATTTATCAATTTTTATTGCTGTGTTTTTTTTGCCTATCATGACGTGCTTTTTAACTTATCAAAGTGATTCCTTATCGCTTAGTATGCTCCTTAGAATTAAAGTTACAGAAGAAGGAGTATTTTTCCCAATTTATATTGAAATGTTTTTCGTCCTTTTTTTATTTGAACTTTATTATATTGTCTCTTTTAAATCACCTAAATTAACCCTATCTTCAATGGTTGTGCTTGTAGGAGGTATTATTATCGGACAAAATACGATTGAATCAGGAATGGTTAGTGTCTTTGTAATGACGTGTGTTGCATTATGTTTTTTGGCAACATTTACAATTTCTTCTAATATTACCTTTGTAATGAGCTTATCTCTTTTAAGAATAATGCTTCTTGTAAGTACTATATTTTTAGGAATGTTTGGCTTTACGATTTCAGCCTTTTATTTGATTTGTAAAATTGCTGAGGAATCAACGTTCCATATTGATTTCTTATATCCGTTTATTCCTTTTGATAAAAAAGGAATAAGAAAGGTTGTTTTATTTGATTCATCTAAATCTTTAGTGGATAGGCCAATTCCTTTAAATGTAAAAAACAGGAGAAAAAAGAAATGAGAAAATGGTTAGGTATTTTACTTTTAGGAGCTATTATTTATTTAGCATCAACAAAATTTCGTTTATCTAATATTTTATATGTTTCGTCTTGTCATCTTGCTTATGAGAATGATGAGTATAAAGTTACAGCTTTAATTTTAGAAAACAATAATGAAAATGAGATTATAAGAAGTCATAGCCAAGATATTGGAGGTGCTTTTACAATGCTTAGTGAGGCTTCGTCACTTATTATAAATTTCAGGCATATGCAAAGTGTAATTTTCGATTATAGTATCTTAAACGAAATATATATTATGGACATTAATTCATTTTTTTTAAACAATAGTGCCATTGATTTTAATTTTTATATATTTGCATCAGATGTATCTAGCGAAGATTTATTCTCCTACCAAAATCCAAAAAGTGTAGATAATTATTATTCGCTTCTTAATGTTAATGATAAAACCGATAGTCAGTTTTCTTATATTAAGCCATGTCATTTAACAACATTTTTAAAAAATTGGAGTGATAATGCATTAGTTAAAATACCAATTGTTGGTTTAAGTGAGGTATATAATAATAAAAATATTATGCTTAAGGGAGCAATATGCCTGACAAAAGAAAAGTATGATGTATTACTTGAACAAGATGAACCTTATTTATACCTTCTAAATAGTTTTAAAGATGGAGCTTTAAATTTAAGTGAATATCATGCAATTATAAATTCAAATAAAATTAGAATAAGATATAAAGATAAATTGATTATAAAAATTTGTCTTAAATATGAAGGGTTGCTTAACTTAGATAATACGGATGAAATAGAGGCGTTTTTACTATCTAAATTAAGATTATTAGTTGATCATTTTGAACAAAATGAAATTGATTTTTTTAATATTAAGGAAATAAATAATTTAAGAAGCAAAAACTATAGTTTTAATGATATTATGATTGATTTAGACCTTCAAAAAAAATAAAAAATATAATTTATGATGTTGCTTTTTTAGAAAAAAAGAAGATATTTCTTGATTTACTTATTTTTATATGATATACTAAAAAAGCAATATTTAGGGGCGTAGCATAATGGTATTGTTGCGGTCTCCAAAACCGTCCGTGGGAGTTCGATTCTCTCCGCCCCTGCCATTATATTGAAATAAATGATGTAGTGAAAGCTACATTTTTTTATTTTTTATGAAAAAATAATGTATATTATTTAATTGATGTATAAAAAAGCATTTTCATTTATAAAAAAATAGAATATAATTTATATGTAATGTACTTTTATTGAGAGGATAGTGATGATTTATGTTAGCTCTAAGTGGTTGGGAAATATTTGTCGTTTATATTCCAACAATATTATTTTTTGTTATTTTCTTATGGCAATTAATTGCTGGACTTAGAAGAGGACTTCGTAAATCAACAATATTGTTTATCAATATGATGATTGCAATGGGCGTTACTTTAATTATTTTCTTTATTTTCTTTGGAAGTAAGTTCGATGAAAATCTTGTAAAATATTATAATGTGATTGCTAATTGGTTTAATTTGGGAAGCCTTGAAAGTGTTTTAGGAACAGGCGTTGAGCATGCAAGGCTTTCAGATTATATTTTAGACCTCATTGTAAAAAATATAGATAGCACAAAATATGTAATATCAGATACGGCATCTTTAAGTGCTACTATACAACTTGTTATTGTGCTTGCAGAATCAATTACAAGATATGTTGTTTTCTTCGTAATGAGTATTGTATATTATTTGATGAAATTTTTGCTATATATTATCTATTTAATTTTCTTTAAAGAAAAAAGATATAAAAAGAAAATTGCTAAAAATTTTTGTTTGGGAATTTCTACAAAAGAATATAAGCCAAGACATTTATGGGGAATGGCAGTTGGTGCTTTTCGAGGACTTGTAGTTGGTATTTTCATCTTTAGTTTTATTGGTGGAGCATTTCATATGCTTACAAATGGAGAATATAGTAAGGATGATTTAATCGAGGAAGATGTTATCGTGGCAGATTCATTTCGTATTAATAGTGTAATTGAGATGGTAAATCGTTATGGTAAGACGGGAATCGGTCAGGTTTTAGAATCGATTGGTACAAAAAAGAATGGACCATGGTATCTATTGATTGCAGATGGAATTATATCTGTTGATTATGAGGTTACAATTGATGGTGAAGAAGTTGGTGGTACCATTGTTCCTAGAAAAGAACTTGGACCAATTATGGGATTAGTTAAAGATAGCTATATATTATTTAAGGATTATAATGTCGATTTAAATAGATTAAATGATCCAACATATTTGTCAGAGGCATTAAATAGTGAAATTAATGGTATAACTTTAGCAGACCAATTAGATAAACTGATTGAAAGTCATAATTTTGGTAACTATACAATTAATTTATGTCAAAGCTTTTTGAATGCTGTTATGGCCAATCTTCCCGAAAATACAGATGATGCTAATGGTGATGGTAGTCAAGATATGGCGGCTAAGCTTTTAAATTGTATTTTTAAAGGTGAACATGCTGTAAAAGCTTCAAGCTTAGTAACTAATGAAAGTATTTCAAATGCTTTAAATTTAGCTATTACTGTTCTTGTAAATTATCAGGATATTAACAATTTTGCATCAGAGTTTAAAAATAGTGAGCAACAAACAGAAACACTTGTTTTTGGTTTAAAACCTTTAAATGAGGAAACTAAGAAAACATACAAGGGTGTAAGTGATACATTAGTTGCAATTGGTGATTATATTGGTAAGCTAGATTGTATTAAGGATGGCTTGATTTCGGATATTGTTATTATTTTATTAGATACTTTAAAAATGGATGGTGTTGATAAGACAGATAGCTTTAAAAATCAAGAATATATAAATTCATGTGAACAAGTTAAGTGGAAAAATAATCTTCATGATATTTGCAATACTCTTGCTAATTTCGTAAATCATATTACGGAGTATAATTTATATGATACAAATGCTTTGTTAAACGATATAATTGATAATTTAGATAATGAAAATAGCGATTCTAGAAAATTAATTGATGAAATCTTAGATGCTGACTTTTCAGGTGTTATATTAAATAATCCTAATTTAATTAATATTATGTCACAGACAATTAATAATTCGACAAAAGGGTTGATTTCCTTAAGTTCTAATATTAAGCTTGGCACATATTATGATGTTAATAATGATAAACATGAAGGTGATTTAACTAACATCATTAAGAATTTTATTTCAGAGACAAAAACAATCTATAATATTGTAAAAGAGAATAAAGATCAACCTAAAAAAATTGTTAGTGATATATTTGAAAATGAGTCAGTGACAAGTAAGCTTTCAAATATTGTTGATTCAAAAAGTACTATTTATTCACCAACCTTACATTCTATTATTTCTTCAGCTTTAATGAACTTAAATATCGTTATGCCAGAAAATAGTGGAATTAGAATTGTAATTGAAGAAGAATATATTGATGATAATCAAATCAACTCAGAAGCTTTAACGGAGGCTTTATCAACAATAATTAAATATATTCCTAAATTTTTAGCTGATGATTTTAATTATAAAACAGATGTTACGACTACAATGTTAAATGATTTAGTAGGTATTAAACTTTTACGAGCATCTATATCAGAAGTAATTTATTATGCATTATCACAAGTTGAAAAAATAAATAATTATATTCCAAATACCTTTTTACTTGGCGATGGTAATGATAATAATTTAAAAAAATGGACGGAAAAAAATGGTGAAATTGATATTCTTCTTCAAATTATAAATGCTGGTGAAAAAGAAGACAATCAATCTAAGAGCTTATTGCAATTATTCTTAAATTATTCAGATGAAAATGATATAGTTAAGGAATTTCTAGCATATGATTTTGAAACACTTGATACAATTGAAACTGCATTATTGGATTCTAATGTTTTAAATTGTATTATCGTAGGTTTTATTGAAGATATCAGCATAAATGAGACTAAAATTAAATTGCCAAATTTATGTATGAGCAGTGTAGGAAATAAAAAGAAAATTAAGAGTGATTTAAACATCTTTACGATATTAAAGGAAACAAATCTTTATGATGTGATTAAATCTGATGATGTGACCAATAATGTTATTAACTTTATGTTTGATACTGATAAAATTGATATAATATTTAGTAATCGTATTATTAATTCAATAATGACGCAGTCTTTACTTTCTTTAAACAAAGATGAAGTTAGGATAATTGTGCCAATTACATCTTATACGGAAGAAGCAATTAAGGTTAATGATAAAATTATTAAAACAACAGAAATAACCGGCGCAATTAAGATTTTAAAGACATTATTTATGCGTGATGAAGATGGAAAATATAATATAAATAAAATTGATTATAATAAAATATTTGATATTTATTTGAATGAAACAGATATTATTGGTGCGACTGTTGCGGGTATTGTAAGACTTAAGGTTAAAGATCCTGTAAAAATTCCTACTAATTTAGTTACTGTTGATTTAGAACAAAATTATGTTTCTAGTGGATGGAAAGAAGAAATTGCTGATGTTATTGATGGCTTGAAGGCTTTAAAAATAACATTCAATGATGATGGAAATGTTTCATTCAAAGCTAATGATGTTATTAAAAATTTAAATAAAATAGCTGAAGGCTATGATAAAACTAATTTAGAACGTATGTATGCAAGTGATACATTAAAGCTAACAATGTATAATACAATAATAAAAAGCGATGATGCAGTTAAAATACCATTAGATGCGATTGATATATTATTGAATGTAGAAGATGATAAATACATAAAACTTAATGAAATTGAAGCTTTGGTTAATACGGTAAATGCATTGGGTATTGAAGATATTGAAAATTTTGACGTAAAAGGTATTTTTAAAGACCAAACAAAATTTGAAGCATTAAATAAAGCTATGTCTGATTCGACAATATTAAGATATACAACAACATCCTATCTCTTAAAGAATGAAGAACATATTTTTGTGCCAGACTGTGCATATGATACTAATACTATTTCAAAAATGATTTCTACAGCTGAGGCTCAAGCTTTAGTTAATGTAATTGAAATTTGTGGTGACCTTGATACTTTCAATTATAATGAAATTTTCAAAAAAGAAGCTGATGATATCATAAGTATTGTTAATAATTCCAGTATTATCCGTTCTACGTTAACAAATAATTTGAAAAAAAATGATAATATTGGCATTCCAGAATCTGCTTATGACCTAGAAGCTGCTCAAGTTGCTAAGGAGTTAAAAGCTTCCGCTAGGAATGAGATGCTAACCAAAGATGAGTTTGAAGGCCTTATTTTAGTTATTAAAAATATAGGACTTAATTCAACCGATGATTTTAACTTTGACAATATATTTAAACTTAATAAAGAAGAAGTATTTATTAATTTAAATAAATCAACAGTCTTAAGATATACAATCGGTGCTAAGCTAAATGAAAGTGATAATCTGATCGTACCAAAGGCAGCTTATGATGATACTATAATTGTAGATGATTGCTTCCTTGATAGTAATTCAACGGATTATTTGTATAAGAAGGTTTTATTAGAAACTGAGATTGAAGCCTTATTTGATGTAATTGAAAAATGTAATGGCACAACTGAAGGCTTTGATTTTAACACTTTACTAAATGATTTATCATTTGACTTCGCATCTAAAGTTAACAGTTCATATATTTTAAGAAGAACAGTTACAGAAAAGATGCCAGAAAATATTAATGTGCCTGATGAAGCTTGTGAAAAAATATATGAGGAAAGATATATTAAAACTAATGAAATAACAGCTTTATTTGATGCTACATCTTTACTTAATTTAAGTAATACTAAAAATTTCAATTTTGATTCTTTCTTAAATATAGCAAATATAGATGAAACGATTAATAAATCATTAATCTTAAGATGTACTGTAACGGATACTATTTGTCATGTAGATAAACTCACAGTTACAAAATTAGTAATGGATGCTGAATATAAATCTTTAATTATTACAAAAGAAGAACTTACAAGTTTGGTGAGTGCAATTAATACGCTAGGTATTACAAGACTTGAAAGTACAGATGTTTCTATTGAAAAAATATCAGCTAATTTGAATGTAATCCTTGAAAGTGGAATTCTTTCAGCAACTATTAGCGATAACATGTATACCAAGAATTGCAAACTTGACTTAGACTATAATTATAGTACATATTTATGGAATGATGATAATAATGTAAATAATTATTATGTTATGCAAAATACATATATTAAAGAATATATTGATACTATCATTGAAGTATTGGGCGAAGATGCTTCCTATGGTGCGACAATTAATCTTAATACATATGATTCCCAAACAATTTCTAAAATTAAAACAATGGCTAAATCACGAATTATACTATTGACAAATAGTCAAGATATTATTAATTATGTTAATAATTTAAATCTATTGTTGAGTAGTCTAAATATTGAAAATATTAATACTGATAATTACACTACATATGTTAATTCTATTCTAATGTATCAAGGTAATGAATTTAGTATTAATGGTAATCTTGAAATTATTTCTGACGTTGATGGATTAATTTCAAAAATTAATGAAGCTATTGAACAACTCCCAAATTATTAGATTTAAGTTTAAATAAAAGTAAGCGTGTAATATATTACGGTTAAAAAAATAGCCATAAGTATCTAAAAAAACT
>OIZF01001026.1_pt1 | contig 17592 bp, 20 predicted proteins | sample 1588471 | NCBI WGS metagenome assembly OIZF01 (sample SAMN03283279) | human gut metagenome | biome: human-associated habitat; material: feces | host: Homo sapiens | place: Peru | collected 2012
TATAAAGAAAAAACACAATTTAGAAATTTTATAGCACATATCAGAAATAAACTAAGTTCTAAGAATCAGATAAAAAGACCAAGTGGCAGAAGTTTCAAACCAAGTTTTTTTGATTATTTTAAAGAAGATGATAAATTAGGTGACGAGGAAAAGAAATTTATTTTAGAAATCATAGAAATATATAAAAAACGAGGTCACTATTATTATGAAGTGTTAGAAAAAATTTATAGTGGGAATTATGATCAATTGAATACTCCATTAGAGCTAACATATAAAGAAAAAACACAATTTAGAAATTTTATAGCACATATCAGAAATAAACTAAATTCTAAAAATAAGATAAAAGCATCAAGAGGAAGAAGTTTCAAAACAAGTTTTTTTGATTATTTTAAAGTAGATAAAACAGTTGTTTTAAAATTAATAGAAGAATATAAAGAATTAGATTATGATTCTTATGAAGCATTAAAAAAACTTTATGGCGAGAATTATGATCAATTAGTAATTCCATGTCCATTAACAAAAGAAGAAAAATACAAATTTAAAGCTTTCAAAAAAGATATAATTGGCAAAGTTTCAAATGGATTAAAATTAAAAATGTGTGATCTTTATAAAAAATTTCCAACTTTAAAAGAAGAAAAAGAATTAGATTTAATAGTCTTGACATGTTATATTGATCAAGGAAAAAGTATAGAATCTATTTTTGAATTGACAAAGATTTCAACAAAACAAATTGATAATATATTACTTCGACATCTTTATTTGTTTAGTTATAGAATGTATGAGGTAATAGATGATATTTTAAAACGAGGAAATTATACCATTTCACAAATAATGAGTTTTAATTTTATTAAAATGCAAGAACCATTTTTAAATGAAATAGAAAAAGAATTATTATATGACAAAATTACAGCTTTATATAACTGTGAGTTACAAAATGTGTTAAAAGTAAAAGACAAAAGTAAGTTAAAAACATTAAAGTAATGCTTGTGAAAGTATTACTTTTTTTATATAATATATTTATGGTGATAGAAATGAAAGAGAGTTTTTTTGATTATTTTAAAGAAGAAGGTAAATTAGCTGATGAAGATAAGAAACATATTTTAGAAATCATAGAAATATATAAAAAGAAAAATCATGCCTATTATAAAACATTAGAAAAAATTTATGGTGAGAATTACGATCAATTGAATACTTTGGTAACATTAACGACTCAGGAATACGGACAACTAAATAATTTTAGATATTGTATTAAAAAAGAAATTGCTTCTAGATATGAAATAAAAGAGGTGAATGAAATAAGGCTAGAGACTGATGAAGAAAATAAAGATACACTAAACTTTGATTTGACAATGCGTTGCCTTTATAAAAAATTTCCAGCTTTAAAAGAAGAAAAAACATTAAATTTAGTTATTTTGACAAGTTTCATTGATGAAGGAAAAAGTGTGGAATATATCTCTCAATTAACCAAAATTCCAATGAAAAAAATTGATAATATATTATTTAGTCATCTTTATTTATTTAGTTATAAAATGCCTGAGTTAATAGATGATATTTTAGAAAGAGGAAATTATACCATTTCACAAGTAACAAGCTTTAAATTTATTGCAACACAAGAACCATTCTTAAATGAAACAGAAAAAGAGTTATTATACAATAAAATTGTGATTATGCATCAATTAGAAGTAAAGAAATTATTAAAATTAGAAGAAAAAAACAAGACAAAAATATTAAAGTAATACTTGTAAAAGTGTTACTTTTTTTATATAATAACCACTTGGTGATAAAAGATGGCAAAAAGTTTTTTTAGTAGACACTATTCTCAATATAAAGAAAATTTTTTAGATTATTTTGCGCAAGATGATCAAGATAATGTGTTGAAAATTTTAAATAAATATAAAGCAATTAATCACGAATATTATAAAATCTTAATAAAAAGATATAGTAATGATTATGATCATTTTAATTCGAGTGTACATTTAACAGAGACAGAAGAAAAAAAGATTTCTAGATTAAGGGCTAATATTTCAAAAATTTTAAAAGAATTAAAATCTGGTAAATCAATCGAAGAATGCTTTATTCGATATCAAAAAGTTTTTAATAACTTTTTAGATAATTTTGATGGAAATGATAGAATTTATGCAGAAAAAATTATCGATTCATATTCTTATTTTAAAAATGATTATTATGAAATATTAACGAAAAAATACGGTATTTATTATGATTCTTTAAATCCGGATGTAGAATTAACTGATAATGAAGAAAAAACATTGGTAAAATTTAGAAAAATTTTAAAACAAAAAATAGGACGTATTCATGCAGGAGATACTCTTTATGAAGTTTTACCTAAAAAGTATAAATTACTTGTTTCCTCAGAAAGTTATTTAGAACTATTTCCCAAAAAATATAAAAATTTAGTGATTGAGATAATAGAAAAGTATAAAAATAGTGAATACTATGAAATCTTAACAAAAAAGTATGGTACTGATTATGATTGTTGTGACCAAAACATCTTGTTAACCGAAGAAGAAAAGAACAAATTAAACTATTTAACAAGTAATATTAAACTTGAAATTAGAGAAGTTAAAAAAAATAATACAAAGTGTACTATTGATGATGCAACTAGTATGTATAGTTTCTTTGATAAACAAGATTATTTGATTGTAACAAAAATATTAGATGCTTATAAATCAATAAAGCATAAATATTATCAACTAGTAGAAAAAAAATTTGGAGAATATTACGATACAGTGAATTCAGAAATAGAATTAACCAGCGAAGAAAGACAACAACTTAGATACTTCATTAGAATCATGAAGGATCAAATAGAAAAGATAAAATTAGGAACTAGTTTAGAGGAAATATTGCCTTATAATGAACATCATTATTATAAAAGTTTTCTAAGCTTTTTTGATAAAAGTAATCAAAAAAAGGTAATTCATATTTTAAATCGATTTCAAATCGATTACCCAGAGTATTATCAATTGGTTGTAAAAAAATTTGGTGAACATTATGATACAATCAATTTAGATGTTCAACTAACAGATGAAGAAAAAAAATTACTGGAATTCATTCGTAAGGAAATTCAAAAAAAACTTAAAAGAAAACAACCAGTAAAATATAACTTCAAAAAATCTATGGATACACTTTATAAAATATATCCTAAATTAAAAAAAGAAGAGGGAAAAAATTTGATTGTATTAACTTGTTTAATTGACAAAAATATGAGTGTAGAGGAAATTTCCTCTCTTACTAAACTTTCTTTAAAAATGATTGATTCGATAGTGATTAGTCACCTTTATTTATTTGATGAAAATGTTTCAAAAATAGTGAATGAAATTTTAGAAAGAGGGTATTATTCTCCAAGCCAAATTATTAGTATTATTTCTTTGAGAGGACAAATTCAATATTTAAATAGTTTAAAATTAGAAGTAGAACGTTTAAAAAAAGAAAAAATAAAGAAAAAAATAATATAACTTTTGTAAATATTTGTCTAATAGAAACCATTTATAAAGATACATGGTATAATAAATGTGGAGAGTGATAATAATGACAAAAATTAAAGATGTAAAAGCAAGAGAGATATTAGACTCTAGAGGAAATCCTACTGTAGAAGTAGATGTTATTTTAGAAAATGGAATCTTGGGTAGAGCAGCTGTACCTAGTGGTGCTTCTACTGGAGAAAGAGAAGCTTTAGAACTTCGTGATGGTGGAACCAGATATATGGGAAAAGGTGTACAAAAAGCTGTATCAAATGTAAATGGTCCAATTCGTGATTTAGTAATTGGAATGGAGGCTTCTAAACAAGAAGTATTAGATAAAGCTATGATTGAATTAGATGGAACAGAAACAAAATCAAAATTTGGAGCAAATGCTATTTTAGGAGTATCGATGGCAGCTCTTAAAGCATCTGCATTAGATGCAAAAATGCCACTTTATCATTATGTAAGTGAAACATTTGGAGATTCAACTGTTAGTGAGCCAAGACCAATGATGAATATTATTAATGGTGGTGCTCATGCAGATAATAAATTAGATTTTCAAGAATATATGATTATTCCAATGGCTGATACTATTAAAAAAAGAGTTCGAATTGGGTCAGAAGTATTCCATAACTTAAAGAATGTACTAAAAGAAAAAGGATTAGTTACAAGTGTTGGAGATGAAGGTGGATTTGCTCCAGATTTAAATTCTAATAGCGAAGGATTTGAGCTTATTATGGAAGCTATTCAAAAAGCTGGTTATACTCCTGGTAAAGATGTATGCATGGCAATTGATGTGGCTGCAAGTGAATTTTATCAAGATGGTAAATATCACTTAGTCGGAGAAGGAAGAACTTTAACAACAGATGAACTAATTGAATATTATGAAGATTTAACAAACAAATATCCTATTATTTCAATAGAAGATCCAGTAGACGAAAATGACTGGGAAGGATTTACAAAAGTAACAGAAAAATTAGGAGATAAAATTCAGTTAGTTGGAGATGACTTATTCGTAACCAATAAAAAATGTTTACAAATGGGAATTGATAAAAAAGCTGGTAATGCAATTTTATTAAAAGTAAATCAAATTGGTACTATCACAGAAACATTAGAAACAATTGAATTAGCGCACAGTCATCAATATAATACTATTATTTCTCATAGAAGTGGTGAAACAGAAGACACTACAATTGCTGATTTAGCAGTAGGACTTCATTTAGGACAAATTAAAACTGGTTCTATGTCAAGAACAGATCGTATTTGTAAATATAATCAATTAATAAGAATTGAAGAAGAAATAGAAAAATAAAGTCTATTTTTTTCTTTTTTTTCATATAATATAGAGAATTTGACAAAATTAAAAAAATATAGTATATTACTGAATATTAATTGAATGGCACATTATTCTAGTCATTTGAATTTATTATGAAGGTGGGAATAAAACACCACTAAAGAGCATATCTGTGAAACTTTTGGTGCTTGCTTTATACGCCCAGTTTAGGGTGAGTGCTGAGAGAAGAGTGATTGGGCAACCGTAATGGCATACGTCACTGACCCAATCATTCGTGGAGACCTAACCTTGTTATTAGCCTATACACGAAATCTGTTGATGGACTAGTGACGACTTAGGATTGAACCTACTATGTGGGGAAACTTACGAGTAGCGTAGCTTGTCTTGCGTGAGTCTAGGGGATAGATGACAGATATTTATATATCGGCCAATATATAAATATTATTGCTTCTTGAAACTACATTTGCAAAAAAGAATTAATAATAAATGATGGTGAGGAAATCTCCTAGGGTGTACATTTATATAGGATTGCAGTACGTACTCAGTGGCAATCAAGCCATATATTTGGAAACAATATATTCATTTTTTTAAAGGGGAACCGCAAGTGTGGTAACGCACTGTAGAAATGAGGGAAATCCTGCTTGACCTTAAGGCGTAAAGTTAACTATATGAGTAGCCATTTACAATTATAAATAGGAAATTATTCCTTTTTTTTGTATAAGGAGCATTATGAAAAAAGATGAGAAAAAAAGTATTAAAAAAGTATTAAAAACAAATAAAAAAGAATTCGTAAATTATTCGTGGATTATAAAAATTACAATAATAGCTTTTACAATCTCTATTTTATTTTCCTTTTTATCAGAAACAGTTATTCCAAAAGTTTCTGTTTTAATTGGAGTTTTAATATTAATTATTTTTATTTTAGTAGGGATTATTTTTGATATGGTTGGTGTTTCTGTTCAAACTGCAGATGAAGCCCCTTTTCATTCTATGAATTCTAGAAGGATAAAAGGAGCAGATGTTGCTGTAAAATTTAAGAAAAATTCAGATAAAGTATCTTCATTCTGTAATGATGTTGTTGGGGATATTTGTGGAATTATTTCTGGTACTGCAGGAAGTATTATAGCATCTTCTCTCGCTCGAACTTTTCATCTTAATTCTTTTATTACAATTCTTGTTGTTACAGGAATTATTTCGGCTATTACAATTGGTGGAAAAGCGCTTGGAAAAGGGATAGCCATTAATAAAAGTAATTATATTTTATATGAGTTTGCAAAAATCGTTTCAAAATTTTATAAAGTAAAATAATTTAGGACACATTTCGTAAGCTATCGCATACATTAAAGTGAGAGGTGATTGTATGGGATTCAAAGAAATAGTAACAAAAGCAGTAATTGGAAAAGGAAAAAAATCTTTTAAAAACAATTACAGTATTACAACAGAAGCAGTTCCTACTACTGTCCTAGGTTGTTGGGTCATTAATCATCTCATTACCGTTGGTAATGAAATCGTTAAAAATCAGTAATTATAAGTACTTTGAGGATTTGCATTTTGAAGATTATCATATTAATTATTAATTATTAATTATTAATTATTTATTATTTAAAATTAGCTTTATTGAGTAAAAAAGTGTTCATATAAATGATAAACAGGGTAGAAAATGTTAGTGTAAAGAGTTTTTGGGATTTAAGTAAAAATCTTGAAAACTTTTTTTATGTAATATTGATAAATATATATTTTTATAATATAATATTAATTACTTTTAAGGGGGATTTATAATGTTATATTGTTTTGATAAAAAAATGAATTTTGATTATACTGCTAGTGAAATAAAAGTAGCCAAATTAAATAATAATTGTATATTTTATGATGATAATAATACATTTTTAGATTCTGAAGGAAATAATGTTGACATAGAAGGTAAAATTATCTTTCCGAGAACCGGTAGTGAACAGATATTTGATATGAATGATGCCATTGAAAAAAAAGGTGGTATTCCAGTTATTTCAAATGCAGAAGTAAATAAAGTTTTATCGTGGCCTAATTATTATTTATCTGATAGAAAAATTCAAATTTTAAAAGGAAGCAATTTAATTAATCCAGATATTATAAGTTATTTAGAGAGTATTTATGGAAAAGAAATATTCTTAAAAACTAAAGTTAAAAATTTTAATTCTATTATATCTACCCAGTTATTGAGAGATAAAGAATGTGCCTTTTATAAAACTTTAATGCATCATTTGGATGATGAGTTTATCGTCAGCAAGAAAGTAGATATAGTTGAAGATAATTATGGTAAAAAAGAATATAGATGTGTAATTATTAATAATGAAATATATAATATATCTAGAATAACTATTGATGTATTACATGGTATAGATAGTGAAATACTAAAAAAATTAGGGACAATTATTGAACAAATGAAAAATATATTTCCACCTTATTATGTTGTTGATTTATTTGAGTATTATGATGAACATGGTAAACCTAATTTAGATGTATTAGAATTTAATCCAATCCATGCATCAGGAATATACTTGTATAATTCAGTAATAGAGAAGAGCAATGATTTATTACATACTAATTTAAGAAATATTTCTAGAGAGTTTCTTGATGGAATTAATGAATATACTATTGATGGTAAAGTAAACGATAATAGAGAAAGTCTTTATAATGTACGAAATAGTTTTTCTTATGATTTAAGAAGTATTTGTTTAACAGGTGGATTAGGCTTAACTTTTAGTGATGCACCAGTACCTGTAGAATATTTTGTTAGACATTCTGGAGTTTATAGTTTTCAATCATTTAAGCTTATTGAGGATGATGCGGATTTAAGTGACAAAGGTGCTTTTGGTTCTAATGAATTAGATAATTCTGAACTAAATGATGAACAGATGGATATGCTTCAGAAGTTATTAAAACTTAATAAAAAAATTTAGTAGAGCATTAATTTTATTGTGTTATGACAGAACAAAACAATTGTTAAACATTAATTAAAATGTTACCGATTTATAATATAGATAACAAACAAAGGTGAACTTTGTTTGAAATAGCATTATAATTGATGAAATCTAAAAAGCAAGGGTATTATGAACTCACTTTGTTCGCCCTTGCTTTTTAGATTTCATCTCTTTCTCTTGTTAAACTAAAACAGTTGACTAAACGTAACAGGAGCATTTCGTTAGATGACAGAATTATAAAATTAAATCAAGTTATAAGCGGTTGAATAAATTACTTTAGAATTGAAGATATGAGAAGATATCTTACTGATATAAGTAGTCATTTAAACAGAAGAATACGTTGCATCATATGGAAGCAATGGAAAACTGGTAAACATAGGCATGAATGCTTGTTAAAACTAGGAGTATCAAAAGATAAGGCAAAAAGAACAGCTTATAGTAGAGCAAGTTACTGGCATAATTCTATGTCTATAGTAATGAATGTAGCAATATCTAATAAAAGGTTAAAACAAAAAGGACTAGTGTTTCCACTAGAACATTACTTAAAAGTACATACTGTAATATAAATTGAACTGCCCAGTACCGAACGGTATGCTGTGGTGGTGTGAGAGGGACAAATTTACAATTATTGTGAATTTTCTCTACTCGATTATGTAATTTAAATAAAAGTGCTAAAAATGTAAAACTTGTGAATTCATAAATAAATTTTATATTCATAAGTTTTAATTAAAAGGAGGTAATAAATGTGATTAAAGTATCAAATATTAATTTATATTATAAAGAAGATGGAGAAAATATATTAGATGTACTAATACTAGATTTTAAAGATTTTTTAAGTGATTATATAAAAAAATATGTATTATAAAATGTAAGAAAATAAGCGATTTTTTGGTATTTCTATGATATAATTACCATGTACTGTACATGGTTGGTTATATAGAAATATTCATATAGTAATTCTAGAAATAGGAGGAAAATATGAATTATGACTGTGGAGTATCAAGAACATTATTAAATGTTTATCAACCTGAAGAAATAGCTAAATATATTAGACTATCTCTTGCAGATGAAGAAAGTGAAAAACAAAAACCAACTGATGAGAGTGAAAGTGTTACAAATCAAAGAAGATTATTAAACGGATTTATTGATCGTAATGGTAATGTCGGTGCAAAATGTCAAGAATTCATCGATGATGGTGTTAGTGGAACAAATTTTGATAGACCTGGATGGCAAAAATTACAGGAGCAAATGGAATCAGGTAAAATTAAAGTTGTTATAACTAAAAGTTTATCAAGACTTGGAAGAAGTAATTTTGAATGTAGTTATTTTCTTGATTATTATTTTCCTGAAAACAACATAAGATATATTGCAATTCAAGAGCAAATAGATACAGGAAATGGAGAAAATACTAACAATGAGTATGCTGCTTTAAATAATTTTATAAATGAAAAATATTCGCGTGATTTATCAAAGAATATAAAGAAAGTTTATAGAATGAAACAACAAGCAGGAGAATATATGGGTGGCAAACCAGTATTCGGTTATATTAAAGATCCAAATGATAAACATAAATTAATTATTGATGAAGAAGCAGCAGAAATTGTAAGAAAAATATTTGATTTATATTTAGAATTACAATCTCAAAGTGGAGTTATGAAAGTCCTAACTGATGCTAAAATTCCTATTCCAGAAGTTTATAAAGGAACTAGGAGAGGGGTAAAAGCAAAACATCCTTATGAGTGGAATTATCATACTGTAAGAAGTATTCTTCGTAATCAAATGTATATTGGAGATATGGTACAAAATGTTCATATTAAAAAAAGCTTTAGAGAAAAGAAGATTATAAAGACTGATAAGGAAGATTGGGTAATTGTAGAGGGAACTCATGAACCAATTATTGATAAAGAAAAATTTTATAGAGTTCAAAATCTGCTTGATGCAAATTATAGACAGCCAACACCAGAATACCAAAGAACTTTTAAAGGATTAATGTATTGTCATGAATGTGGTCATAAAATAGGAGTAGGTAATCCTAAAAGGGATAATAGACCTATTGAAAAACAATATGTATATACTTATTGTAATTATTATAGAAAAAATAGTGCTTATAATAAATGTACACCACATACAATGAATTATAACAATTTAGAAGAACAACTTTTATCTATCATTACAAGTGTATGTAATAAATATATCGGTCTTGTTGGATACGAAGATATTATTGAAGATAGAAAGAAAACATTGAACACTTATACAAGTGATTTAGAAAAAAAAGTTGGAAGATTAGAAATTGATATAAAAAGCATTGATTTGAAAATAGAAAAATTATATATGGATCGTTTAAATGACATAATCACTCCTGATACATATAAAAAATTGACAGATAAATTTGAAGAACAAAAACAAATAAAGCAAAAAGAAATTGATGAATTAAATGTAAGTCTAGCAAATTATAAAGAGAATAATTCAATTGATAAAATAATGGAAACTCAAAATATTGTAAAAGAATATCTTAAAACTCGTAAGAATTCACCAAGAGAATTAATTCTTAAAATAGTTGATAGAATAGAAATTCATCAAGATAAAACAGTAGATTTACATTTTAAACTAAAACAACTTGAAGAAGTTGTATAATTTATACAAAAAAGTTATCACTAAAAACCATCAGCCATAAGTTTAAAGGATATAAATCAGGGGATAACATAGGAGTAGATGGCTCTTATGATGTAAATATATGGTATTCTTATGATAATGATAGTAAAACAACAGTTGTTAATAAAAAAATTGATTACAATGATGTATTTCATGTTAAAACAAAAGACAATGCAGATTTAACAAGTGATACAGATATCATTGTCAGAACTTTAAAACAACCTAGTTGTACTCATGTAGAAATATCAGATTCTGGTAATATAGATTTTGATATTGAAAAAGAGTTAGGTGTTGAAGTAGTAGGAGAAACTAAAATGAAGATTGCTACGGAAGAGGAAGAAGATCCTTGGGATGATTTGAATGATGAAGTAGATGATAAAGTTTTAGATGAAATTGATCAAAATGTCCAAGAAGATTATATTGAAGATAAAAACACTTAGGTGTTTTTTTGTATTATTGATTACTATATGTTATGTCTGATATAAATATCTCTTTTATTCAGAAAAGGAAGTTTGAGATAAAAAATATATATAATTTAAATGAATCTAGTATATCTATTTAAATATACTAGATTTTTAATTATAGAATATGCTAAAATATTTGTGTTAAAGGGAGTGAGTATTATGGAATTTTATGTACCAGATATCTATCAAGAAAGTATTTTTACAATCAATTACAAGAAACTATATCTAACAGGAATTCGATTTTTACTTTTTGACTTAGATAATACAATTGCTCCTTATCCATCCAAAGAAATTGACGAAAGGACAATTCAATTATTTGAAATGCTTAAAAAAAATGGAATTACTCCAATTTTATTTTCTAACATTCCTAAAAAAGGGTAGAAGGATTTGCTAAAAAATTAGATGTTAATTTTGTTAGTTCAGCTAGAAAGCCGTTTCCAAAGAAATTCTTAGAAACTATGAAAAAATACAAATTTAAAGTTACAGAAACAGCTATTATTGGAGATCAATTATTAACAGATATAAAAGGTGGAAATAAGGTAGGAATTATTACAGTACTTGTTAATCCAATTAGTCATGATGATCCTATTTGGACAAAATTTGCTCGTATGAGAGAAAAAACATTAAAAGAAAAAATGAGAAATTTGGGAATATTTAAAGGAAGATTTTATGATGAGAAAATGTAAGGGTTGTGGCGCTAATTTACAATTTATCGATTCTTCTAAAGAAGGATTTATTCAAGAAAAAAATTATGAAAAAAGCGAATTATGTGAAAGATGTTTTCGAATTCGTAATTACGGAGAATATAAAAAAATTGAAAAAACAAATTTAGATTTTATTCCCATATTAAATTCCATCTCTAAAACAAATGATTTAGTAGTTTTGGTAATTGATTTGTTTAACATTCCAAAAAATCTTGAAATTTTTAAAATACTAAAGAACAATATTTTATTAGTCTTTACTAAAAGAGATATCTTTCCATTGTCTCTAAAAGATGAAAAATTATTAGAATACACTTCCAATTTAGACATAAATCCAATTGATCAAATCGTAATCAGTAGTAATAAGAATTATCACTTTGATGAATTAATTCAAAAAATTAGGCAATATCAAACTAGTAAAAATGTTTATGTAGTAGGATATACAAATGCCGGTAAATCTACAATGATGAATCATCTTATTTATAACTATTCCAATTTAGAGGATCAAATTACCACTAGTATTTTGCCGTCTACTACATTAAATCAAATAGAAATTTCAATCGATGAAAATTTGGTATTAATTGATACACCAGGAATTTTAGAAGATGGAAATATAATGAATTTATTAGATTCTAAAAGTTTAAAAAAAATTATTCCTAAAAAAGAAATGAAACCAATTACTTATCAAGTCAAAAGTCATCAATTTATTGAAATTGGTACTTTAGCAGTGATAGAATCAACCCTTAATAATTTAACATTCTTTTTTTCAAATGATTTAAAAATTGAAAGATTTTATCATAATAGAAAAAATCATTTTAAAGAAAATGTTATTCGAGTAAAACAAGGAGAAGATATTGTAATATCCGGATTAGGTTTTATAAAAGCTACAAAAAATGAAGTTGTTAAGGTTTATACTTTCAATCAGGTAGATATTTATACAAGGACTAGTTTAATATAACTGGTTCTTTTAATTTTACAAAAGTATTAATTTAATCTATAATGAATACTAGGAGTGATGATATGAAAAAGAAAATACCTATGATATTGTTTGTTTTAATAATAATAGCTGGGGCGATTTTTTACTTTTTAAATTTTAGTCCTAAAAAAGAAGAAATTAAAGATAAAATTAATGATATAATTGAAGAAAAACCAAAGCCAACCTTAAAAATTGTGGATGAGTCTTCTTATACTAGACCAATAGCAGTCATGATTAATAATCATAATCAAGCAAGACCTTATCATTCAGGACTACAAGATGCTTACATTGTTTATGAGGCTATTGTAGAAGGTGGTATTACAAGGATGATGGCTGTTTTTAAAGATCAAACAACAGCTCGTATTGGTTCAGTTAGAAGTTCAAGACATTATTTCTTAGATTATGCTTTAGAAAATGACGCCATTTATGTTCATTTCGGTTGGAGTCCTCAAGCTGAAAATGATATTAGAAGTTTAGGTGTAAATAATATTAACGGATTATATGATAACGCTTTCTGGAGAGATTATAACTTACCAGTAAATTACGAACATAAAGCAGTCACTAGTATAGAAAAAATCAATGAGGTAATTAATCAGAAAGGATATCGTAAAGAGTACAATTCGAAAAATGTTCAAGATGAGCTTTCTTTGAAATATAGTATTGATGAAATTCATATTAATGAATCAGAAGATAGTGTAGTAGCAAATAATGTTTCTATACCTTATTCTTATTACATGACTAGCTCTTATACTTATGATGCTACAAATAATTATTATTTAAGATATGCGAATGGAGTTGCTCATAAAGATTATATAACAGGAGAACAATATCACTTCAAAAACATCATTATTGAAAAAGTTGAAAATTATACTATCGATAGTTATGGAAGACAGAGTCTAAATAATATAGGAACAGGTACAGGATATTTTATTACGAATGGATATGCTAGACCAATTACTTGGGAAAAAGCATCTCGTTCATCTAAAACGGTTTTCAAATATTTAGATGGAACTCCAGTTATTGTAAATGATGGAAATACGTTCATTCAAATTGAACCAATCGCACAAACTACATCCATTACAGAATGATTAAAATTGTGTGAAAATAATAATTGTTTTTTTAAATTTATGATATAATGTATTAGTCTGAGGAGAGATTTTATGGAAATACAAGATTTAGAGTATTTAGAATTAGTGAAAAATATTCTTGATAATCAAGAATTTAATCAATTGAAGGAAATTGAACATCATGGGACCACCAGATTTTCTCACTCATTAAGAGTCTCTTACTTTTCTTATCAGATTACAAAGTTATTACATTTAAATTATCAAGAAGTAGCTAGGGCTGGATTATTGCATGATTTTTTCTTAAGTAATCAAAATAGAACTTTAAAAGAAAGATTTTTTTCTACTTTTATTCATCCTAAATATGCAGTCTTAAATTCTTGTAAATATTTTAATTTAACTGAAAAAGAAAAAAACATTATTGAATCTCATATGTTTCCACTTTATATTTCTTTGCCAAAGTACGCAGAAAGTTGGATTGTAAGTTATGTAGATAAAGTAGTCGGTACTTATGAGTTTTATCAAAAATTTAAATACAAATTTTCTTATGCAGCTAATTTCTTTTTAATTGTTTTGTTAAATAATATAAAATAAGTGTTGTAAAACAATACTTATTTTTTTGTCAAAAGTATTTACAAAAAAAGCCCCATATTGAAGGCTCTTATAGTTATAATATGGTGTTCCCGGCGAGAGTCGAACTCGCGACCTATCCCTTAGGAGGGGATTGCTCTATCCATCTGAGCTACGGAAACATATTTACATTATAACATAAAAATCATAAAAATAAAATATTTTATATTGACTTAGAGTAAGACCTAAGTGCTATAATATGGAAGATGTAATATGACAATAGGTGAGGTTAGTTTTAAATATCATATATCTACAGATACATTACGATATTGTGAAAAAATTGAATTCATTGAAAATGTAACAAAAATAAAAGGAAAAAGAGAATGTACAGAAAATGATTTAAAACGAATTGAATTTATTATTTGTATGAAAAATATAGGCTTTAAATTAGAAAACATTGATTGAATGTGAGAGGAATGAAATTTATGGAACAATCAAAAGTTTATTTTACAAAAGATATTAGTGAAAAGGGACTTATTAAAATATATGAGGCACTAAATCGAAATTTAAAAGGAAAAGTAGCTGTTAAAATATCAACAGGAGAAATGGGTGGTCATAACTATCTAGATCCCAATTTAATTAAAGGATTAGTTCAAAAATTAAATGGAACAATTGTAGAATGTAATACAGCATATCCAGGAAAAAGAATGAGTTCAAGTGATCACTGGGAAACTATTAAAGCACATGGTTTTACAGAAATTGCTCCATGTGACATTATGGATGAAGAAGGAGAAATAGAAATTCCTGTTCATGGAGGAGAACACTTACAAAATAAAAATATCGTAGGAAGCCATATTCAAAACTATGATTCTATGTTGATGTTATCTCATTTTAAAGGACACGCTATGGGTGGCTTTGGCGGAGCTTTAAAAAACATGAGTATTGTAGTTGCTTCTAGTAATGGAAAGGCTTGGATTCACTCTGTAGGAAGAACAAAGGACACTAAAGAAATGTGGAATTTAATAGAAAATCAAGATGGTTTCTTAGAAAGCATGGCAGAGGCAGATAAGGCTGTTGTTGAGTATTTTAAACCAGAAAATATGACTTATATCAATGTTGCTAATAAAATTTCAATTGATTGTGATTGCGATTCTAATCCTAAAGATCCAGAAATGGAAGATATTGGAATATTCGCAAGTATTGACCCAGTCGCACTTGATCAATGTTGCTATGATACCATAATTAATTCTAATGATCCTGGTAAAAAATCTTTAATTAATAGAATGAAAGAAAAACATGCAATTCATACAGTAGAAAGAGCTTACGAACTAGGAATAGGAAATCGTGAATACGAAATTATTAATATTGATGGAGAATGTTAATGAAGCCAATTATCGTTTATTTTTCTTATACCAATAATACAAGAAAAAGATTTATTAAACATATTAATTCGATGTAAAATGGAGACAAATACAAAAAATGTGTTTGCTTTTTTTATTATATTTTAAGGTAAGAACAAAAAATGGAAGATAAATTTTCTATTATCTTCCAATTCAATTTTCTATTATAAATTTCAAATTCTATTAAATTAGATTATTTTTTTTGTTAATTCTTTTACTTTATCTTTATTTTCCTTGCTATATCCATACATAATATCAGGAATCATATTCATAATATCTTGATATAATTCTTCAAAAGCATTATTTTGTTTTTTACTTATGGGGCTGATATTTGTGATGGTTATACTTTTTCCTAATTTATTAACACCATATAATACTTTATTTGTAGATATTCCATTTTGTTTCATAACAAATTGATAAATCCATAATAAGTCCTTGGTATCAATAATATTCAATCCAAATTTATAACTTATAATATAATCTCTAGTTAAAAATACCTTACATACTTTATTATAAATGCCTTTTCCATTATCAACATCATGAATAACTTTTTCTATTTTATCATTATATTTTTCCATTAACTTTTTACTTTTCTTAATTCTAATAACATAAATAATTATAAATACTAATCCAATAGTAACTATAATTCCATTAAAGATAAGCATAAAATTAATATCTTCATCTGGATTATAATATGTATCTAAATAATAATTCCCAACTGCATTTTTAATTTGTTCTGCACTATAAGTAGATTCATCATCATTTAAGTAATCCTTTAATAGTTCATAAGCCTCGTCTTCAATTTTTTTAGATTGACCATAAATAGTTACTGTTTTTGGTTTAGCTTCTGTGATTCCTAAAGAATAATCTTGAATAGCTTTTAAAGAATTATAATTTGTATCATTAAGAACCACTACGTATGGTTTATTTTGATTATCATAAGCTAAATAATATTTTAAAATTTCGGTATCTAATTTTTGAGTAGCAAAATAATCATCAAGTAAATCAACATCAATTTTAGCATAAGTAAGTTCATCAGTTACTCTATCTAAATATATGGCTTCTTGATTATTTAAAACTAAATAAAATAACGCTCCTAATAATACTCCAATAGAACATATTACAATTCCAATTACAAGCAATGTTTTTGAATAAATTTTCTTTACAAATTCTTCCATAATTTTTTAACACCTCTGTTATAATTATATAGATTTACTATATTTATTTCAAGCAAGACAGTTCAGAAACATTATATTTCAAAAAAAATTAGGTTCAATTTTGTTATAACCTAAAAATTTAAAAAAGTAGTATACGATTTTTTTTAGAGGATGTAACATTGAAATAAAAATAGAAATTAAACAACAAGTGATGGATTTTCTATATCTGAGCCTGGTAAATTGTTATTGGATAAAAATTTGGCTTTGATTGATTACGGATATAGTGATTATTTAAAAACAAGTCAAGAAAAAGTAAAAACATGAATTTCTAATATAAAAGAATCAGATAATATCTGGTTTCTTTTTATTTAAAATGAAGAAGATAGTAAAAAAATAATTCTTTCAAATATCACAAAAAAGAATTATTGAATAAAACTTTAAAATAATTTAAATTTTTATTTCATAAAAAAAAGGAAAACAACAAGTTTTTTGTAATAATACTAGTGAGGAGGTGACAATGAAATTATTAGAACTCACAAGTGATGTCGTATTTAAAAGCTTTATGATAAGTGATAAAACAAAAGAGTATAAAGCAAGATTAATACATTTAATTACAGGAATTCCAGAAAGTGAATTAATGAGTGCTACTTACCAATCTATCGAATTACCAGTCAAACATAAAAAAGATAAAGTCTTTAAAACGGATATCATAGTAAATGTAGAAAAATCAATTATCTCACTAGAAATGAATAAAGAATATTATGATGGATTATTTGTTAAAAATGGAACATACTTAAATCATATAGAAAGTAGTCAATTTGAAAAAGGAGAAGCATATTTAGATTATAAAGCCATTATTCAAATCAATTTTGATA
>OIZF01001036.1_pt1 | contig 17409 bp, 20 predicted proteins | sample 1588471 | NCBI WGS metagenome assembly OIZF01 (sample SAMN03283279) | human gut metagenome | biome: human-associated habitat; material: feces | host: Homo sapiens | place: Peru | collected 2012
TTAAATTCTTTAGTTTCACCAGCATTGATACGTACTGTGTACAATTTATAAGCTTTCACACTATCAGTTAAAACTTTTTCTTTGTTTTCTTCATTGGCAGTAAGTTTATTTTCATAGATATTAACATCCTCATAAGCTCTACCACTGCCTAAAGCTGAATAAACATCTGTCTTTTCTGTCTTGTTTGTTAAAATGCTACTGAAAGACTTACTACCATCGTATAATATAACAGAAACATAAGAATCACTGAGTTGATTTTCACTTTCTAAAACTTCTAGATTGATAACAGCGGAAGCATCTGTGTTACAAACATTTGAAATCGTAAAATGATAAGGTGTAGCACTTTTATAAAAACTTACCAATTCTTTGTCTAAAAGAGGATAGGCACTTGTTAAAGAAATAGGATTTTCATCTTCTAAAGTAAGTTTAAAACATGCGGAAGTTGCCACATTAGAATCTTTTTGTTGCAAATTGATACGCCAGTAAGCATAAGATATGCCTATAGCCGCAAGAACAGTAATGAAAACTATTCCCACTCCTAAGTAAAGATATTTTTTATTTTCTACATCATTTTTCATTTTAACGCTCCTATACTATAAGACAATAGTATCATAAATTGACTTAAAAAAAAAGAAAAATCAAGTTCTTCTTTTTCTAATTATCGTTATGATATTTGCACTTTTAATTTATAGATGCTGCCCCTTAAATTAACTAATAAATAAATATCAGAAGCATTCGTAATTTCTTTAGGAATCTCAAAAATCCATGTGTTGGCAAGATCTTTAGTACTGCGATTTATTAAGCTTACTTCTTTTTTAGTATCATTAAGTGTATATTCTAGTTTTAGAAAATCACTAACAAAAAAAGATGTTCCTTTACGAGCTTTATAGTAATTCGTATAAGTATCTAACTCAAAGTTACGATCTAAAATAAGCAATGTGTTCTGACTATTTTTAGCCACAATTTTATTTTTTAAATCTTGGCAAATAGAATACACACAACTTTTGTAAGTATATTCATAGGCATTTTTTAAAGATGCACTATTTAACTGAATTTTAACCATATTTAAACGAGTTTCTGAAAGAGCTAATGTTTGTCCAAATTCTAATGTCTTTTTCTCTGTCGTATCAAAGGCTTTATCGTATTTCAAATTTACAGTTTTATAATTACTGGTAACACTTCCAATAGTAACATCTAAAGAATCTAAAATTTTAAGGGTAATCTTTTTATTTTGATCACCTTCGTTCATTTCATAAGTTAATACATAAGTGTTTTCTGAATTTGGTGGTATCTTAGTATCTCTGGCATAAGCTAAACCTAAATCAGGAAAATCATCACTTTTATCTAAGGTTGCTCTTACTAATGATCCATTAACATCTGCTTGAAAATTTTCATAATCAAAAGTATTCTCAATATTTTTACTATTTGTAATTTTAACCGCCACTGCTAAATAGATTTTACCCTTAGTAATGATATTTCCACCTTGATCCATATTAGTTAAGATAGAGTCAGTAACACTTACCGTTAAACCATTATGATTTATCTTTTGCGTTTGATGATATTTTTTATTATATACATTAAAATTCAAATAAAGAAGTGTTCCAAAAATAACCCCTATAATAGAAACTAAAATAGTAAAAACTACTTTGTTTTCCAATATATAATATTTAAATTCTCGAATAACTCTTCTTATTTTTCGTTCATAAAGATAAGCATTTTTACCAATTTCTAATTCAAATTCTTCATTATCATAATCATCAATTTCTAGTTCTTTAGCATCTTCATCAAAGTTAAATTTTTTAATATTAAAGCCTATTCCTCTTAAAACGGTAATTATGAAAAAATAAAACTGAGGAACGTAAACCATGTAAGCAATATCACGATAACTCCTTACAACTTGCGCCGTAATTTCATTGGTTTCCATTTTTCCCATTATGCCATGGCACATGGTAAATAAGACAAATAAAAGTAAGTAATATAACATTAAAAATAAATAAAATTTACTATTTTTCTTTTTTTGCCTCATTAAAAAGTAAACAGCTAAAACAAGTAGTAAAATAACGAGAATAGCTAAATACATAAAATAGTTAATATAACTTCCAGCAATATTAGTTAAGTTAGTATAATAATTAGCCTTTACATAATCACTAAAAAAAGAAGTAATAGCTCCCGTTTTAATAATTAAATAAACAAGGGGAATACATAATATTAAATGAATAATTTTAAAATGTTTAATCAAAAATGCATAAGGCTTACGAAGTACCATTCTATCAACCTTCTTTCTTTATAATCATAACATATAAAAAAAGAAAACTAAATATTTATCGTTTTCTTTAAAAATGTAAATTCTAGCTATTTAGGTTGTACTAAAATTTGTCCTTCACCTAAATAAATAATTCCATTATTTTTCAAAACATTTTCGGCACTTGTTTTAAATAAGCCGGCAACTAAATCAATGGTATCTCCCTCTTTAGTAATATAGTAACTAAAGCCACTTTTAGGAATTAATATTTCTTGATTGGGATAAATATAGTCTTCCATAGATAAACCATTTAACCCGGCTAGTAATTCAGGATTTATATTATATCTTCTGGAAATTGCATATAAAGAATCTCCTTTTTCAACCGTATAATAATTAAAATAATTTTGATTGTTTTTAGGTACAATTAAATTGTCTTTTCTTTGAAACATCTTTACCACTCCTAATAGTAAAGTATGTATTTTAAAAAATTTGGTTATTATTTTTTTATAAAGATAACATTTTGATAATTAAAATTCCATTCAAAGTAACTCATGAGTAATACTTCACCATAGAAAGGACTATTCATATATAACTTATCCTCTTTTAAGTAATACACCGTATCATCTTTTTGACCTACAATCACTTTAGGGCTTTCATTTAAGATTTTTTCTTTGCCAAAAAGATTACTCTTATAAAGGCCATTATCTATTTGATACTCAAAAACGTTAAGTCCAGTAAAATAATAATCTTGGGTTGTTAACTTTGTCATCATTACTTTTTGAAAGCCATTTTGATAAGTTAAACCTTTTTCATTACTTTCTGCGATCAGTTTGATTTTTTTCTTTGATGGATTAATCGTCCATTCTTTTTTTTCGTGTTTATCAACTAAGTAAAGTTCCTTATCATATACTCCTAAAATGACACTATCAAAATAAATTTTTTCTTTTAACTGCCATTCTTCATAGCTGCCATCTTTCATATTCAAAATATAAGCCGAAGTAAAATAATAGTTGTTTTCATAGCTTGGGATAAACAAGAAATTATCAACTTGATATAGAAGTTTAGGTTCATAAATATCATTAGTAAATAAATCAATGCTTTCTTTTTGTTCATTGTTTAAATGATAAAGACCATGATAATTCCAAATATAATAATCTTGGTAATTGTAATCTTTAATAGTGATATTTTGATAAATATCATTCATTTCTTCTTTTTGAGAATACGTAAAGTTATTTTTCATTTCTTCTGATACAAGCCAATAACTTATTTGTTCATTATTTTTAAGACAAAGAGGATAAAAGCGAAGTTTATTACTCGTTACTTTAATACAAGTTTCTTCTTCATTTGTAAATGTTTCGATATGCTTAATTAATTTTTTAGAAATAAAATTTTGATTGGCCAAAGATGCTGTATAACTTAAATCATCTTTTGTTATTTTAAAATTGTAATAATCTTTATCTTTGTCAAAATTTTCAATGATATGATAATCATCTTTAGTATACTCTATTTGATAGTTTTTCTTAAAGAAAAAAAGAAAAAATAGAAAAATTAAAAATAGAAAACTAATAATTAGAAAAACAATACGTCGTCTTACTTTAATGTTCTTCTTCAACATGAACATACTTTCTTTTTTCGGCAATCATAAATTGAGAAATTTTAGTTTCTATTTCTACTAATGATGATTTGGATAAGTTAGAAACAACAAGTTCTTCTTTAACGGTATCAATGACAACTTTTCCCCAAATAATACCTTCATAAACTTGCATATCATTATATAAATCAGGAGTAATGCTACTAAAAGCAGAACCAAATAAAACTCTTTTTTGACCAATCAATAATCTTTTATCGGTTAAAGCTACTACGGCCGTTTGGAAAAAATCAAATGGACTTTCATTTTTTTGCCCTGCAAAAGCATATAAAACTGTTTCATCAGGATTTACATGTTCATCAATTACTTTAGCATTTTCTAAAAGACGCCACGCGATAGTACCTGGATAATTTCTTTTAAATTGTTTTACTAGTTCATAACACGTCATAAGATCAACTTCTTTCTATGCTTATTTTATCAAAAAAAAAAGAGAAAATCTATTCCTCTTTTGTATTGCCAGTCCAAGTCCAACCATCCATTTCTTTTTCTTTACTCCAAATTTTTTCCGTTGTACTTGTTGCCTCTTTCTTAGTAGCTTTAACACGAGCCGTTGTGCTAGATGATTTAACACATTGGTTACCTGATTTTTTGTAGCCACTTGGACAACGATAAGATACAAAAGTGGTAACACTTGGCACAATACAACGATTACCACTTAAAGTAGCTTTACTATTGGTACAATAATAGTAAGCTTCGGTGGTAGTTTTTCTATAACATTGTGTATTCTCGCCTTTGCCTTTTTTCAAATAACCTTCTGGACAAGAATAAGTATTTTCTTCATCTATTAAAATAGCTGATTCTGTTTTAAGACAACGATTGTCTTTCGTTAACTCATAACCATAAGAACAATACGCCGTTTGATTACCTGTTTTGGTAGCATTTTCGTATTTATAACAACTCGCATTATCTCCTGTACCTTTTTTACGATATCCAGTTGGACAAGTATAACTTCCTTTAATATCTCTATAACTTGCGTCCTTAATCGTATAGCATTCTTTTTTATCACTCGTTAATTCATAATCACCTGTACAATATTTTTCAATATAAGAACCATCGTAATGTTTACATGTACTTCCTGATAAAATATCGTCATCATCACAAACTTTAACATTTTTTCTAATATATTTTTTATAAACATTCTTTTTTGAATTTTCATCATAATAGTCAAATTCGTAACGAATTTTTTCTGTCTCTAATCTATCGACATTAGTACTCTTAGAATATTTAACTTTACTATCAAATAACCAATCACTTAATTCGGTTTTAGCCCCATAGGTTGTATAACAAGAATGTTTAGTACTGTCTTTTTTACCTGTTAAACATTTAAAGGAGTAGTCTTTGGTTACGTAACATTCATCTCCGTTAATAAGTCTTCCTTTAGAACAGTAAGCTTTGGTGTCTTTATAATCGGTATTGGTTGTAAATAGGCAACGACCATTACTTGGTGTACCCCCATTTGCACAGCTATAAGTGTAACTTGTTTTATATTTTACGCTTGTTTCTTTAACACATTTACCGTTTTCTAAAGTATAGCCATTAGAACACGTTAAAACATTTTCCTTAGTGGTAATAATTGGATCGGTATACTCATATTCAGCACGACTACTCTTGTAAGAAGCTTTGGTATTTTTTTCTGGTGTCACCTTGTAAACTGGTGTAGCCGAGATAGTTTCTGCCGATTTTTCACAGTAAGTTCCATTTAAAGTATAACCAGATGGACAACTATAAGTTTCATCTGTCGTAACGGTTCTTTGAAGTTCATAATACATTGTTTTATTATCTTTTTTGGTGTCATCACTATCTTTTTGATCACCATTATTACTACTGCTTGGATAAGTAATATTATAAGTAGCCGTTTCGGCTTCACCAGCACAACTTAAATAAACGGTCATTTCATAATCTTCTGAAGATTTTTTTGTCATTGAAACATAACTGTAATCACGACTACAAACATTACCTTTTTTATCTTTTAATTCTTTAATAAGACTTCCTTTTACCATGTCATCTAAAGACATATCAATTTCATCTTCAACTAAAGAAGGTCTATTTTTTTCTGCTTTAAAATAAGTATAGGAAACTTCTTTCATTTTTTCCATGTTATCAGCAAATGATTTTCTATCAGATCCTAAGCGAATCTTAGTCACAGCAAAAATAACAATAAAAGCAATGAGTAAAAAGATACCAAATTTAATAAGAATAGATATGAAATCTGGTTTAAATCCTATTACCTTAGTTTTTTCTAAATTTTCTGTCTTTTCTAATTTTTGAGTTACTTTTTTTACCTTTTTCTCTTTTGGTTCTTTAGGTATCTTTTTTTCTCTTTTTTTTGTTTTTTCTTTTACTTTATCTACTTTTTCTTTTAATTTAATATCATGAAAAAATTTATTACTTTTTTTCTCCTTTTTAACCTTTTTTACAGGCTCTTTCTCTTCGTACATATTTACTCCCCCTCAAAAATATTTGATTATGCCTATCATATCAATTTATCTTTTAAAATGCAACATTTTATGTTATAATGTGCTCACTTGGGGCAGTAATTGGTTTCGACCTGAATTACTTACTAAGATGGCAAGTAGTAGGCATACTATAAATGCACAACTTAAATTTAAATGACGAAAATAATTCGTTCTCTTCTTTTGGAGCTTTCGCTCCTGTAGCTGCCTAATTTAAGGTCATAAGAAGGCTTTTATTCACTTTCTCTTATAGGGTGTTTAAAGGTTCATATATATAAGATATATAAGTTTGTTTATTCTTAGGTAAACTTACGAATTTAGATTAAGAATCGTATAAAATTTTGGTGTGTTGGATCCATGTTTTATATTAAATTAATTCCAACTAAACTTGTAGATATTTTAGCAAAGGGTTTATGGGACAGGAGTTCAACTCTCCTCTGCTCCACCAGATTGATAGGAAACTCGAACTTTTCAATTTTTTAATTAGTTCGAGTTTTAATATACATTTAAAATGTGATAAAATATTTATATAGATTGAATTTGCATAATTAATTTAGAAACACACTTGCAAAATGACATAACAATTTGCAAATTAATGATAAGGAGTGATGATTAAATGGCGGATATTAAATACATAGAAAAAGACTACCAATTCTTATATCGTACGTCAGCTGTTATTTTTAATAGTGACAGGACAAAGGTGTTGTTATTTAACGTTGAAGGAAGAAGTTTTTATATGCTTCCTGGTGGAAAGGTAAATCAAAAAGAAGAAAGTATTGATGCGATAAAAAGAGAAATAAAAGAAGAATTAGGATATGAGAATATAGATTTTTCATTTCTTGCTATAAGTGAAGAATTTGTTATAGATAAAGGTTTCTATAATCAACAAATAAACTTAGTGTATCAAGGAATGTTAAATGAAACAATTGAAAAATTTAAATTCAAAGGTTTAGAAGGGGATTGGATTAATTTTGAATGGATTGACATTTCTAATATAGATAATTATGAAATTTATCCAAATGGAATAAAAGAAGCAATAAAAAATACAAATAAAATATATCATTATATTGAAAATTTAACAAAATAAAATAGTTGTTTTACTTCTTCCTTTGAGGCACCAGATTGATTGATACTTGAACTTTTTATAGTTCGTGTTTTAATATATTCTAAATTTTGATATGATATCATCGAAAGAAAATTGAAATTTGTTTATAATGTTTTTATTAAATATAAAGATAATAATATAATCATGCTCATTCAGACAAATTAAATATAGAGATTAAAAGTAATAATGACTTTTTAATTCACGATTTTTCTACATCTGGATATGGCAGTGATATTTCAAAAAAGTTTTATAAGAAATCATACTCACATAATACAGTTGTTATAGATGGAAAAGATCAGAATTTGGAATGCAAATCAATTATAGAGTCCTATAATGATAATATGATAAATGTAAGAGTAAACGAACTTTATGATAAGGTTAATATAACTAGTAGGATTCAACTTTTATCAAGTAAAATTATTGATAAAATAGAAGTGAATCATTATAATTCTAAAAATATTGATTATTTTTAGAATTGTGATGCTACTTTAATTAGTAAGTTAGATTATAATGTGATGGAATCTTTTAAAGAATATTCATATCTAGAAAATATTAAGGAGATTATTAATAAAGATGATAGTATTACTTTAAAATGGAAGTTAAATGATAAAGCGATCATTAGCAAAATAGAACTCACAAATAAACAATTATTTATTTGTGATTCTCCAAATAATCGAAATATAAAGAAAAGGACAACATTCATAATTAGAAGTAACAATGAAAAAAAGTCTATATTTAAAATAGAATGGAAAGTAATAAATTAAAGTTAAACAGGAAGAAATTTTAAAAATAGCTAATATAGATAAACCATTTATAATCGAAATAATTCAAGTCATTATTTCTAAACAAAATTTTATATATTAATATAATTTCTAGTAAAATTCTTTGTATAGAAAGAGGTAATTCTATAACAAATGTGTATAAATTTTTTTATGATATATTAAAATAAAGACTATATGAAAGGTGGCATTCGAATGTTATGACATTAATAATAATTGAATTACTGTCTTGCTTAAGTGCTTTTATTTCTTCTTTTTTGTATGAAGGTAAAGCATTATTATTGTTAGGAAACAATAACTATAAAATAAAACTAGGCTGTCTTGAAGAATTTAATGATGTATTATTAACTAGTTTTTTTCCGATCATAAAACAAAATTCTAACAAATTATTACTTTATATGGATTATTTTATTTTTATGATTCCAATAGTTAATTTTTTTTATTCATTGGTAAGAGGAAATAAAAAGTGTAATACCATAATTCAAATACTAGAATCTAAAAATATAATAATCCCAATGACCGATAGAGAAAAACACCTTTATAATGAAATGAAAAATAAAATGGATAAAATGCATTTTATATTATTTAATTCAATGGATACTTATAAAGTAGATCCAGTTAATGATACTATAAATAATAATTCTTATCCAATGAATGATTGTTCTAATCAAACAGAAAAAAGTTTAGAATATTGTTCAATAATGGAAGAAAAATATCAGAAAGACAGTTCTTATTTAGTGTCTATGTTTGATTTTAAAGAAAAAAAAGAAGAAAATAAAGTAAAAAGACTAAAACGATAAACAATTCTTTAAAATGGAGTATTTTCCTCTTTATATGAAAGAGCTGTAAACTAATCTATCATTTGTGCTATTTTATTATGATAATTAGTAAAAGCATCCTATTATTTTATAAAAATATTGTTTTCTTTTTAGATTATGCTACAATTAACTTAGTTAATGGTTATTATTAGTTATTTATTTTAACATAAATGTCTTTCTTTAAGGCATCATTGACGAATCTGCAATGTATTAAATTATATAAAAAAGTAAAAAAGGAGGAATATAATGAAAAATATAATAATAATTGGGCCATCTAGGGTTGGAAAATCAACATTATCTTCTATATTATGTGAGAAATATAATTTAAATTATATTAGTGGTGATAGCATTAGAAATGCCTTTATAAATATATATCCATTTTTAGGTTATACACCTAAAAATACTATTGAAAGAATTGAATTTTGTAAATTTATCAATTGGCTGATAAAAGAAAATAACGCTCATTTAAAAAGAGACATATATTATGTGATAGATTCAGCTGATATATCATTAGATAATGCAATACAAATTTTTGATGATGCGATAATAATTGGTGTAGGATGTAAAGATATCACTATTCAAGACATGATAGAAAAAATGAAAAAAAATGATACCAAACTTGAATGGACATATGGATACAGTGATGATGATTTATATAGTGTTGCAAAAGAAACAATTACTAATAGTAAAGAATTATATAAAAAATGTTTAAATAGTAATGTTTTTTATTTTGATACATCAATTGATAGATATAAAACATATGAAGAAATTCTCAAATATATTGAAAATGAAATACTAGAAAAAAATTAAGATATAAAACAGATTAGAATTTGAAAAATCCTGTATGATTGCTAGAAAATTAATTGATAAATTTTTAGTGTATGAATTATTATAAAGAAGATTGGAAAAAAATTCAATCAATGGAGTAAACTTTATGGATAGCATAATTTAATTATTAATGATGGTAATAATAAGATTTGTTTTGAAGCGGAAGTCGATTATAATGGATATTATTCTAATAAGGAATATTATGGAGTTTATATTAATATGAATAAGGATATTAATATTTCGTCTGATGATATACAACCAATAGTTGTATTAATAAATAATGATATAGATTTTAAAGTTGTATGTCTAATAATTGGTGGGCAAGTTTCCACTTTAAAGAAATTAGAAGATATTTTCTTTTGTTTTAACAATGTGTATTAGTAAATTATTTCGTTAGTAGTTGTTAGATTTACATCATTTTTGATTTTGAATGTAACAGGCCTTTTCTTTCAATTTTTTATTTAATTAGAGTAATGTATATACCAAATAAAATTGAATCATTAAGTAGAAATTGATATATATACTTAAATAATAAAAAAAGGAAAACTTATAGTTCCTATTTTTATCAAGATTAAATAATTTATATTCGTTTTTTTTAATTTAGTGATTTTACTTTAATTTTATTAAAATTTGTTTTTGCTAGATTTTTATTTTTGTATGACTTATCATTTGTAACATCTAATAAAAACCAATCTGGTGCTTTAAATTTTAAAGCTTCCTCTAAAGATGGAAATTCAACTTCTACAGTTTTTAATCCTTCTAATTCATTAGTATAAATATCTACTTCTGCTATTAAGTTATTATTTAGAGGAACCAAGTATCTATTTTTTTGTATTAGATGGGTATTAGGCTTTAAATTCTGTAATAAAGTATAGAATTCATCACTTGTTATTTCTTTTTCTATTTCTGTTCTTTGAAGTAAGTTTTCACTACTTATTTTTACAGTGTAATAGTATGTTTTTCTTTGATCTTCTTCTAAACTTCTTATTCTAATTTCTGTAGTATTATCACTATATAAATATCCTTGAGTTATTTTTTTATATTTATTTTTTAAAAGTGATATTTTGTTTAAATCTACTAAATATTTTTTTTCAATTTCTAGATTATTCACGAATAATTCAATCCTTTCATATTTCTATTTTTGACACTAATTATTATAAATTTTAATACAAACAAAATCAATAGAAAAAAAGTTCATTAAACATATTAAGTACTTTTTTAAGTATTTTCTTTCTGTTTAAAAATATACTTTATTGGTGATAGTATGTATAAATTAAAAAATTTAAATTATGACTATGATTCTTTAGAACCATTTATTGATACACATACTTTGGGATTACATCGAAATAAACATCAACAAGGTTATTTAAATAAATTAAACAATTTATTAATAAAAAATCATTATGATTTTAAATACCAAATAGAAGAATTATCAAATCATATTATGGAATTTAATTCAATGGATTATAATGATATCATGTTTAATTTAGGTGGTGTATTAAATCACAATATATATTTTAATAGTATGTCTTCAAATAAAATAGAACCAAATATTATATTAAAAAAGATGATAGAAAATACCTTTCAGACAGTGGAAGAATTAAAAAATAAGATGAAAGAACAGGCACTTTTACTTCAAGGATCTGGATATATATTTTTAGTCTTAGATCAAAATAATTTAAAAATTATCACTTTAAATAATCAGGAAACTCCATATTATTACGGTTATATTCCTTTAATTGCTCTAGATATGTGGGAACATGCTTATTACTTAAATTATAAAAATAATAAATCAGAATATATTGATAATTTTTTTTCAGTTCTGGATTTTCAATTTGCAAATGAGCAAGTGATGAAAAATCAATAAAAACTAGATAGTAAAATTAACTTCTAAATTTCCTTTCTCATATTATATATCAGAAAGGAAGTGAAAATATGGATAATTGTCCTTCTAATAAATGTGGAAAAAATTTAAAAAAGGCCTTAGAAAAAATAAAAAAAGATTCTATTAATAAACCAATTTGTTGTGTAGGCCCAACAGGACCTAGAGGGGCCACTGGTCCAACTGGCCCAATTGGTCCAACAGGACCAGAACCAGTACTAACACCGGCATTTTTAAGGCTCGTTCAAACAAAAGCAGCAACAGTAGATGCTGATATGGATTTTACATTTGATGAAACACCGCTTTCTAAAAATATTACATATAATTCAGCAGATAGTACAATCACAATCCAACAAGCAGGAACTTATCTAGCAACTTGGCATGTATTATTTACAAATCAAAATGCAGAACAAGAAGTTCTAATAGAATTAGAACAAGTTTCTCCAGATACTGTTTCTATTGGAGAATCCGAAACGGGAGTAAAAGTTCAACAAAATAATTCTGCTGCAGTTCATGGTAATGCTATATTTGAATCACCAGCAGGAGCAAAATATGCATTAGTGAATCGATCAGATTCAGGAATTCAATTAAATGAAAATAGTCTTTATAATACAGAATTAATTATTGTAAAAATCAATTAATTATTAAGAAAAGTGATATTTTTGAATTATTGCTTTTCTTTTTTATATCATATGATGTGCTAGAGAGGAGTGAGAAAATGAATAATTGTCCTTCTAATAAATGTGGAAAAAACTTAAAAAAGGCCTTAGAAAAAATACAAAAAGATTCTATTAATAAACCAATTTGTTGTGTTGGACCAACCGGACCTAGAGGAGCCACTGGACCTCAAGGCGCCCCTGGAGAAACAATTGTGAGAAATGCTTATTTAGTAACATTCAACGATGGGAAACTACTATCTATTCCTTCAAAAGAGAGACTTCCAATTAATAGAGTAGAAATAGATTTTAGTAAATTAATTAATTTAGATACAAAAGCAAATACGATACAATTTAACACTGTTGGTTACTATTTTATTCATATTATTGTTTCAGGATATTCCAATAAAACAGGATTAGAATTTGATAAAACAAAGGATTTTGTTTCTATAGGATTTCGTAAAATGGATACCGATAATATTTATATAGGTGCTAGCGAATGGTCAAAAGATGAAGTGGCAAAACAAATTACTGCTCATGGAATTATTTCTGTTGAAGATCCTTCTAATGTTTATGAATTAGTAAATACTAGTAAACAAAATTTAAATTTGGAATCCCCTGATATTAATGATATTGTATCAAATTCTTATTTTACAAATTCATTAGTTACAGTAGTAATAGAGTATTTAGGTAGACAGGGAGGTTAAAATTTGAAATACAAAGTTTGCGTATATGCAATTTGTAAAAATGAAGAAAAGTTCGTAGAACGATGGGTCGAATCAATGAGTGAAGCCGATGATATTTATGTTTTAGATACTGGATCTACCGATAAAACTGTAAAAAAATTAAAGAAGTTAGGAGTTCATGTAAAAGTTAAAAAAATTGTTCCATGGCGTTTTGATAAGGCTAGAAATGAATCATTAAAATTAGTTCCATCTGATACTGATATCTGTGTTTGTACTGATTTAGACGAAGTATTAGAAATTGGATGGAGACAAAAATTAGAAGAAAATTGGACCCAAAATACAAATCGTATTCGCTACCAATATAACTGGAGTTTAGATGAATATAATAATCCACTTGTAAGTTTTTATACCGATAAAATTCATAGTAGAAAAGATTACAAATGGACACATCCTGTTCATGAAGTATTAACTTATCAAAATTCTGATTTAGAAATTTTTCAAACAATTGATGGGATCGTTTTAAATCATTATCCAGATTGTAAAAAATCTAGAAGTAGTTATCTTCCATTATTAGAGCTATCCGTAAAAGAAGATCCTGAAGACGATAGAAATATGCATTATTTAGGTAGAGAATATATGTACTATGGAAGATGGAATGATTGTATTGATACATTGATCCGTCATTTAAATTTAAGGTCTGCTACATGGAAAGATGAAAGATGTGCTTCAATGCGTTTTATTGCAAGGAGTTATATTCAATTAAATCGATTAGAAGAGGCTAAAATGTGGTTAGATAAGGCTATCAACGAGGCTCCTTATCTAAGAGATCCATATGTAGAAAGATTATTATTAGAATATAATCTTGAAAATTGGCAAGAGGTCATTCGATATGGTAATTTAGCCCTTCAAATAAAAGAGCAGCCAAAAACATATATTAATGAACCGTTTAGTTATGATGAAACGATTTATGATTTAATGTCAATTGCTTACTTTTATCAAAAAGATTTTGAAAAGAGTTTAGAATTTATGGAACTAGCTTTATCAAAATCTCCAAATAATCAAAGAATTTTGGAAAATAAAAAAGTTATATTAGAGGTTATGAGAGTGGATTAAATCCATTCTTTTATTATTTGTAAAGTTATGATATAATGAATTCAATTGAGGTGAAAAATTATGTTAGAAGTTGTAATTGATACATTAAAAGACAGTTTAAAATTATTGCCATTTCTTTTTCTAACATTTTTATTTTTAGAATATATTGAACATAAAACAAGTAGTAAGCTAAAAAAAATGATTGAAAAATCAGGAAAATTAGGACCAATTATTGGTTCTTTTCTCGGAGCTTTTCCACAATGTGGTTTTTCTGTAGTAGCAACTAACTTATATGCTACAAGGGTAATCACACTAGGAACATTAATCTCTATTTATTTGTCAACTTCTGATGAAATGCTTCCTATTTTAATATCAGAAAAAGTAGATATAAAAATCATTTTAATGATCATTTTAATTAAAATTATAACGGGAATTATTATGGGAATATTAATCGATTTCATCGTTCGAAAAAAAGATCAAGAAGAAATTAATCATTTTTGTCATGAAGAACATTGCGATTGTGAACATAGTATATTAAAGTCAACCTGCAAACATACTTTTAATATCTTATTTTTTATTATGATTGTAACATTTGTACTAAATTTAGGTTTCTTTTATTTAGGCGAAGAAAAGCTTTCAGAATTATTTATGAAAAATAATTTTTTCAGCCCATTTATTACAAGTTTAGTTGGGTTAATTCCTAATTGTGGCGCAAGTGTTGCCTTAACAGAATTATATTTAAATGGGGCAATTACACTAGGATCTTCTTTGGCTGGACTTTTAACAGGAAGTGGAGTTGCTTTATTGGTATTATTTAAAGTAAACAAAGATAAATTAGAAAACATCAAAATTATAACACTTTTATATTCTATTGGAGTTGTAGTTGGTATGTTCATTAACTTGTTAGGATTATAAATCTTGAAAAGAAATGAATTATCATATATAATATTGTTGTAAGTGGGGATAAAATATGAAAAAAATGAAATATATAACACTTTTAGGATTTTTTATGTTTTTAGGGATGAATTCCATTCATGCGGAAGAAATGTGTGCGAATTTTGGAAACGATGCTCTTCCTATTCCAATTGGAATACCAAACTTTGTATCTAAATTAGTGATTTTAGTTCAAATAATGGTTCCTGTTATTATTGTAATTATGGCTATGGTGCGTTATTTTAGAGCAGTGACATCAGGTGATGATAAAGTAATTAAAGAAACAAATAGTTCTTTTATTAGAAGTCTAATTACTGGTGTTTCTATCTTTTTATTGATTGTAATTGTTAAATTTGTCTTTAGTTTAGCTGGTGACGATGCAACATCTAGTTTAAAATATGTTTCTTGCTTTCTAAATGGTGAAGAAGCCTGTGATCAAATTGCTTGTCCTAAAAGGGGAGAAACAAAAGAAAATGAATTGGAATATAACTGTTACAAATGTAATAGTGAGATAAATAGTGGAAATAATACAAATCGTTATATTTGGAATCAGGGAAATCCTGGAACAAGTTACAATAATAGTGCTTGTCCATCTGGATGGACTATTGTAGAAAATACATCTAAAACAGAATGTAGTGCATTAAATCCAAAAAAAGAAAAAAGTTTTTCTTGCTATCAATGTAATAGTAATGGCAATATCTATTTATGGAGTGATTCTATGCCTACAAGTGGAGCATGTGGTGGAGGCTTCTATACTGTTGATAGATCAGAAGAGAATTGTCATAGTTAAGGTGGTCATATGAAAATAAATAAAGTAGATTTAGTGATTAGTGCAGTTAGACGTAGTCAATATCCTACTGATAATAAGCCTGAATTTTTATTAGTAGGACGCTCTAATGTAGGAAAAAGTAGTTTCATTAATACATTAATTAATCGTAAAAACTATGCCAGAACGTCTTCTAATCCAGGAAAAACTCAAACAATAAACTTCTACTTAGTAAATGATTCATTTTACTTAGTAGATGCTCCGGGATATGGATTTGCTAAATTAGGAAAAGCAAAAAAGAAAAAATTTGGTCTTATGATGGAAGATTATTTGACAAATCGTGAAAATTTAAAACAAGTTTTTATGTTAGTAGATTTTAGACATAAACCATCTAGTGATGATATTATGATGTATAATTTTCTAAAATATTACAAAATTCCAGTTACAATAGTTGCTACGAAATCAGATAAAGTAGGAATTACAAAACATCAAGCTCAAAGAAACTTATTAATGAATGAACTTGATTTAGTAGTAGGAGATGATTTCGTTGTTTTCTCTAACGTAACTAAAGCTGGAAAATCAGAAGTTCATGAGAAAATAGAACGTATTATATAAAACTCACATACAATAACTTAGGTGAGTTTTTTTATGAAAATAATCAATTTAAAAGGAAAAATAATTGTTTATTTAACAGATATTGAAGATATTAACTTTATGGATAATAATGAATTAGAAGATTACTTTAGAAACTTATTTTTAAAGTTAAAGAGATATCATATGTATTTTACGGGATTATATAATATCGATATTTACTTAGATAAAAATTATGGAGCTGTCATTGAAATTGAAAAGGAAGATTTCGAATATATAGATTACTTTGAAAACGAAATTGATATGCGTATTTTACTTCATGAAAAAAATTTTTTATATGAAGTAAAAGATATTTTTGCTTTAGAAAAAAATACTATGAAAAATATATATTATTATAATAAAAAGAAAAGGGGAATAATAATGAAAATATCTACAAAAGGTCGCTATGCCCTTCGCCTACTTATAGATTTAGCTCAACATAATGATTCAGGCTTTATAACACTAAAGGATATTGCCGCCAGACAAAACATCTCAAAAAAATATTTAGAACAAATCGTTCCAATTCTTACAAAAAGTGGAATGGTTCAATCCAACCGTGGTTTTCAAGGGGGATATAAGCTCGCAAAAAATCCAGACCAAATCCTTGTATATGACGTATTAGTCGCAACCGAAGGCAATTTGTCTTGTGTTGCCTGCTTAGACTCAGAAGTAAATATATGTCCAAGAAAAGAAGATTGTACTACACTTTATATTTATGAAGGATTAAATCAAGTGATTGAAACCTATTTAAAAGGAATCTCACTACAAGACATTTTAAATCGTGAACAAAGCTTTGATTATGTAATCTAAGCTTTTCTTTTACTTTTTATAAAGAAAAGCTTAAAATAATGATTATAAAAGCGGAGGGTAAAAAATTATGAAAACAGAAAG
>OIZF01001037.1_pt1 | contig 17381 bp, 26 predicted proteins | sample 1588471 | NCBI WGS metagenome assembly OIZF01 (sample SAMN03283279) | human gut metagenome | biome: human-associated habitat; material: feces | host: Homo sapiens | place: Peru | collected 2012
CTAGTTCTTCCATGACCTTCATACCTGGATATGAGGCAAAGTGATAGACTTCTTCTAAAGTCCATTCTTCCCCTTTTTCTTCCTGGATAATCTTCTGTAATGGAATCATATTCATATCAAGAGTATTGACTAAAGTATTATCAATATCAAAAATAAATGCTTTATATTTCACTATTATTTCCTCTCTATTTCTATTACATAAGGTGCATTCTTTTTATTCATCATCTTAAAACTTGATACATTATATGTATGTGTATCTAAATCTGATACATAGTTATCAATCCATAAAGCTTCTTCTTTACCCTGAGGATGTCCAATATAACAAGTTATGAAGATAACCTTTTTCATATGTTCAACCGCCTTAATAAGAGTTCTTTGAGTAATATCAAGTGTTGTGGTAATGTTATGATCACCTTCTGGTAAATAGCCTAGATTAAAAATACCAATATCAAATGTATCAACATAATGATCAAAATTCTCATGAGAATCACGTATTAAATGTGCTTGATCCCCTACGAGTTCTTTTGTACGCTTGAGTGCTTCTTCTTGTATATCGAAGCTATAGACTTCCTTACAGCATTCAATTAAACTCTTTGTATCATGGCCATTACCCATTGTGAAATCTACACCTATTTCTAAATTATCATATGTATGCATACGTTCATGCACATACTCTACCATATTTAACATGTTTCTTTTCTCCTTTAAAAAAATCCGGCAAATGCCGGATTCATTATGATTTTAATGCAGGAAGGTCTCCTGTATAAAGACAATATTCTTCTAATGTCCAGTTTTTGTTCATAATTTCTTTAGCCACATCTTTACCAACATAACGTAAATGCCAAGGTTCATGAGAAATACCAGTAATACCATCTGTTCCTTCAGTAAAACGAATGATGAAACCATATTTTGCACAATTTTTAACGACCCATTTATATTCAACCGTATCTCCAAAAACAAGTCTTTGTCTATCAACAACACTTTGTGAAGTCATATCAATTCCAAGTCCTGTTTGGTGTTCACTTGCTCCTGGTGTAGCAACGTATTCTTTAGCGTAAACTTCACCGTATTTTTGTTGTGTTTCATCATAGATTTTTGTTTGTTCTTCATAAGAACGATACCCACTGTTTAATAATAAGTGCATATCTTCTTTTTCAGCATCTTTAATCATTTTAATTAAAGCATTAGCAGCCACTTTACGAAGTTGTGGATGATCACATGTTGGAGCCACATGCTCACTATCTACATTGACTAAATCTTTTGGTTCATAATCATTTAAATAGAATCCTTTTTTAACAAGTGTTAATAAGTCATCTGGATTTGTAATGTTATATTTTTCTTTTGTATCTCCATTACTTGATACAATGAATGGGTAATTAACAATATTGACTGCGTAATTGTAATCTTTTACTTCTTTATATTTTTCAATATAATCATTGATTTTCTTTAAATTATATCCTTTTACTTTTCTAAAAGGAGCTGTTTGACTATTTGAAAGTTTGTTATCTACAAGATATTGAAGATCACTTTTTCCAGCACCATCTTCCAACATTTTCCAAATAGTAGAATCTTTATAACCTAATTGATGTAATGTAGGTACTTGGTTTTCAAAAATATAATCTGCCACTTCTACAAGATCATCATAAGTTAATTCTTTATGTAATGCATAAAAACGTTCGTATTCATCATAAAGAGTTACTTTATTTGAATTATCGATCCATTTTAAAATATATGTCATTTTACCATGAGATAACAATTCTTTTTCTTCATCATTATCGAATGAACGTACAAGTTCACTTGTAGTTGACCAAGAGTAACCTTTTACTAAAAATTGAATACGATTAAAATTAAAATAAACAACAATTCCAACAACAAGCAGAATTCCTGCAATTACCGCAAGGGCTGTACGATCAACTCTTAATCTTCTTCTTTTTGAACTATAAGAACTATAATATCCATAGTCCATTTTTTTCTTTCTAAATAATCCCATTTTCTCACCTCTATCAACGATAGCTATTATAGAAAATAACCTATCTATTGACAATCATTTTTTAAATAGTTTTTTCTACCAATTTCATAAAGATCATTTCCTAAATGATCTATCACGACAACAAGTGGCATATTTTTAACTTTGAGCTTACGAATTGCTTCAGGTCCTAAGTCATCGAAGGCAATAATTTCGCACTCTTCAATACAAGATGACATCATCGCTCCAGCACCACCAATTGCGCCAAAATAAACACCACAATGATCAACAATAGATTTTTTGACAGCTTCATTACGATAGCCTTTACCAATCATCGCATGTAAACCAAGTCCAATCAATCTTGGTGAATAAGCATCCATTCTTCCTGAAGTTGTTGGTCCTCCACTACCAAAAACTTGTCCTGGTTTGGAAGGAGTTGGTCCAACATAGAAGATGGTTTGATTTTGAATATCAAAAGGAAGTTCTTTTCCTTCATCCAATAATTGAATTAATCTTTTATGGGCAGCGTCTCTACCTGTATAAATCGTTCCACTTAAATACACTTCATCTCCTGCATGAAGTTGTTTAATTTTATCAACTGTTAACGGTGTTTCTAAATAAATCATAACGAAGCCTCCTTATGACGTGATACATGACAACAAATACTTACAGCAACCGGCATTCCCGCAATATGTGTTGGAAATGTTTCAATATTTAAAGATAAGGCTGTTGTCTTTCCGCCATAACCCGCAGGTCCTATTCCTGTTTCATTGACCATCTTTAAAAGCTCATCTTCTAAAGAAGCATATCTTTGATCTGGATGATGACTACCAATCTCACGAATCATTGCTTTTTTAGCAAGAATGGTTACTTTATCAAAAGAACCCCCAATACCAACGCCAATGACCATTGGTGGGCAAGCATTTGGTCCTGCATCATTGACAACTTTCATGACAAAGTCTTTGACTCCTTGTAACCCATCACTTGGTTTTAACATCTTAATTTGACTCATATTTTCTGAACCAAATCCTTTAGGTGCTAAAGTAATATGAAAGGTATCACCCTCTACAATATCATAATAGATGATGGCAGGTGTATTATCTTTGGTATTTGTACGTTCAAATAATGGATCTTTGACAACCGATTTTCTTAAATATCCTTCTGTATATCCTTGACGTATTCCTTCTTGAATTGCTTCTTTTAAACTACCACCCGTAATATGAACTTCTTGTCCCATTGTCACATAAACAAAAGCCATTCCTGTATCTTGACAAATTGGCATTTGTTTTTCTCTTGCAAGATTAGCATTATCAATAAGAACTTGTAATGTTTTCTTAGCAAGTAAACTATCTTCTTCATCATGTTTTTGATGAAGTTGTTGATAAACATCTTTAGGTAGATCTGTTGCTGCTTCTATACACATTGTTTTTAATGTTTCTGTAATTTCTTGACATGTTATTTCTTTCATATCAGTTCCCTCTATTCAATAATATTATCTTTAACATCTGGATAATAGATAGAATAATAACGTAAAGCCATTAATTCCATCGTTGTAAGTAGATTATGTTTTCCTGTTCTTTTATATTTAGGATCTCCTATTCCAATAACATAATCTGGTTCAAAACCAAAATCAAAATCTTGATCATTAGTAATAACAACAACTTTCGCATTTGATTTTTTTATGTATGAAATCATCTTTTGATTTCCATTAAAAATATGTCCACTTACAGTTAAAATAATAGCAACACTATTTTCATCTAACTCTTTTGCACATTGAAGTTGATTCGTTTGTTCCATATAAGCCATGGTAAACTTTTCTAACATCAATAAATCTGTTTGAAAATGTAATGCGACAGAATGAGAAAACTGTGTTCCAAAAAAAGCCACATTATCACTATCATGAATCAATTGAATGACTTGATCAATGACCTTCCAATCTAAATAAGAAGAAAGTTGACTTAAAGAAGCACAAATTTGTTGAGTATAATAAGCTGTACTTCCTTCAGGATGATCTTTCATCATATCTAATGGAACATTGATTAAATTATTAAACTTTCTTGATGTCGAACTAAACCAAGCACATTCTTGTTTTAAATGCGCATAGTTTTCATAACCTAATGTTCGACAAAAACGAGAAATCGTTGCTGGTGAAACAAAACATTCACTTGCTAGTTTAGAAATTCCCATGTGTGCCACTTCAGAAATATGATGCGCCATATACCAAGCAATATTATAATTTGTATCTGCTTCATTGGCACTATCTAGATATATTAATAAACGATAAAATAAATTTTTCATGCTATTCTCCTCTATTCTACAACATTATACACTAAATCTTTCTTCTTGTTGATAGATATTTTTTGTTTTATGAATCACATATTTTTTGACATTTGTGCCTTTTTTTCTCTAATTTTTATATTTATATTAATAAATGTAGAAAGAAATAGATTTTACTATTCATATTCCCTCTATTTACTTTCTACATATTCTTATCCTCCCAAATAAGAATATTGAAAAGGCATCTTGATGTCTTTTTTGTTTTACATATAATAATACCTAAAGGAGATAGAAAAAAATGTTAAAAGAGTTTAAAGAGTTTGCCTTAAAAGGGAACATGATTGACTTAGCTGTAGGGGTTATCATTGGAGGTGCTTTTAATTCACTTGTAACATCACTTGTTGAAAATATTATCATGCCTATTTTAAGTTTAGTTACAGGTAAGATTGATTTTTCTAACTTATTTATCGCTTTGGACGGAAATACATATAAAACACTTGCTCAAGCACAAAAAGCAGGTGCATCTACAATCAATTACGGTTTATTTGTAACTGGTTTATTAAACTTCATCATCATGGCTTTTGTGATTTTTATGATTGTGAAAGCTATGAATAAATTAAGAGAAAAAACAGAAAAACCAGTTGAAGAAAAAACAACTAAAAAAATATGTCCTTATTGTCAAAGCGAAATTTCTATTCAAGCAACTCGTTGCCCGCACTGCACAAGTCAATTAGAAAAGTAAAAAAACTCTCTGTAATGTACTCATTACAAAGAGCTTTTTTACTATTATTTGATTTTAATAATCTTGGCATCTATTGCAAAATCAAATTTTGCTTCAGTATCATAATTTTCTTCTTTCCCCACAAATGTCGTAGCTTTTCCGTAATAATGCATAATTGTTTTCGCATTTTTTACAGATAAATCAAGCTTAATATCACTGCTTTGATAAGCATTTTTTAAAAGTGAGCTAGTTCCTTCGTGTTGTAGCTGAATTTCTACAATTTGTAATTCCATTTTAGGATCTATTTCAATACCATGTCGTGTGGTATAAATTATTTGTGGGGCTTCTATTTTTAAATTGTTTCCTGCTGTACCTTCACTTACTTGAATATTGATTTCAGGATGATTGGCACACCACTTATAATAACCAAACCCACAGATAATTAATATTAAAAAAATAAGAAGATATGAAGGTAAAGCTTTTTGATTTTAAATGCTATATATTGTTTCATAGTTTCATCTACCCATTTATTTGATTATAACATAGATATTCTATATAAAACAAAAAAACATCGATTACTCGATGTCTCTTACATTTGGTGCGGGCGACAGGAACTGCCCTCAAAATCTCACAATCAAATCTAAAACTCATAGGTTGTCAGCAACTTATGAGTTTTTTTATTTGATTGCGAGGTGAAGGTTTTGGATTTAAAGGAAAAGCAAATACGAATCGTCAAGCAAAAACTTAGACAATGTAGATGTTTATTAAACAACGGAACTGCATCTGTATGGAATAGGATCAGTAGCTATTCTACATCACTCATAACCGTAAACTCCGATAAAAGCTTTTCTAAAAGCGATGACAGAATATTGCGTGCTATTAAAGATGAAGAAGAACAGGAAGAATTAATTAACTCTTATACATGTATTATCGAACAGCTTGATAATGATGCAAAAGAAATAATGAAACTTGGATATATAGAAGACTCTCTTACAATTGAAGAACTAGCAATAGTCATGAATATGTCTACAAGAACCGTTCAGCGCATTATCGTTGATTCTCTACACATAATCGCTGTTCTTGATCCAGAAATAGATTTTACTATTGATGATCTAAAAGAATACTACATAGAAAGAGGATTGAAGCCAATATCAGTTATAAAGAAAACTGTCTATACATTTATCAAACAACATAAAGAATATGTAACAACACTTCTTTCTAATGAAAATAATATCACTGTTGATGATCTCATACATTTTTATTTAGGGGATAAGAACTTTACAAGATACGAGCGAAGGAAACTATTAAGAGCGACTTATTCAATCGCTTATAATATTTCATTTATAGATGAAAACGAGTATGCTGAAGCGATGTACCACACCAGCGCCACGGGGCATCGGATTCAGTCAAATATAAAAAAAAAACATTAAAGCAGAGCTTTAATGTGTATTTACAGAGAGGAGCCTGCGCATGATCACATTTGGTGAATATGTTGCCTATGAAAAACTACAATCCAGGGAAGAAATCAAAGCCTGGTTGCACGATGGAAACACTATTTTCAGCAATCTAGAAAACTATGAAAGTATTATCGAGAATTTATGTACTTTCAAGGATTCCATCAAAAGAGACTATACTAGAAATTCTAATACAAAGGTCTATAAGAATATCTATGGTCATGAACTGACAATCATGATTCCATTAGGTTTACCTATAGAAAAGAAAAAACAATTTGTTGAAGAATACATGAAATCTTTAGATTACTGTTATTCAACCAAACACTATTTGTATTGCTACAAGTTTATATCTGAGGGCAACGGAAATTATGTTCAGATACTTTGTTTTACAAGAAAAATATATAAAAAGAAACAAAAGAGATTACTGACATATAACAGTAACTACTACTGGAATGAAACAACAAAAAGAAGATGTAATAAGTCCGATCCAGAAGCCGTTCTGTTACATAGAAAAGGTGAACCCAAGCTCGATAAGGATGGAAACAAAATATACCAGGAATATGTCTGTTCCCCAGTAGAAAAGGAACTGTTTAAATATACATCTTTCAGCAAGTTCCTGAAGATGCTGAAAAAATGTGTTGAGTATGTTAAACGTATCCTTCTAAACAGTTACAACAAAAGAAGATTTTTCTCTTATATTACAACACCAAATAAATTAACAGTTTTATCTAAGAAAAAAATATCTCTTAAAAATCAGCTGATCAAAACTATCAATACTGAAATGTATAATGTTCCATCACAATATTTTGATACTTCTATCAGTCGGATGGGGTTTGATAAGACATTTGACAGAGACAATTATCTATTACGAAAATCCTATTATCGTATGATCAAGCAAATAGAAAATGCTCTAAGATGCAACGAATTTATAAATCCATTTAATAACAAAAATATCAATCTTTCTTTGCATCAAAGCTTTATTAAATATAGAGAAAATCTAGCTGAACTTGAAGGAATACTCATTGAAATGATACACAACTGGTTTGATGAAAGTTTTTATCCATATCAAGATGGAGCAATTGATGTCTTGACTGCTTGCGGTATTGAATATGAAAGATTAATTAAGATTTCACTTATTCATGATTTTAGTAATCTACATAGTTTTACAGCAGTAAAAAATGTGATATCACAACAAATCCAAGAAATCCAAAGAAGATTCAACAAAAATATATGGCTTTCCGAAGAAACAAATATATTCAACAATTTTGGATTGAATTCTACATGGATTCTAGGTTCAAGAGACACCAACCAGGCCTATATTTTTTCTGATGAGCAAAAGGCAAAAAACTATTACGCATTATTAACCAACAATTGACAAAGGAGACTACTATGACAAACGAACAAATCAAACAATTTATTAAAGAACATGAAATCGAGGAAGGCGGAAGCGAAGCAAGAGAATTTGAAGGAAATATCAAAACAACAGTGTGGTTTTGGGACAACAAGGATAATCACATTGGAATCGTTATAGAAAATCTAGAATCCCCTCTAGAAGAAGAAATATATCGTAGATTCAATGATCTTTATGAAGAAGATGAAAGAGAAGAAAAATATATTGATGATTTATTGGTTGATTTTTTAAAAAGTTTACCTGATTTCAAAAGAGCCTATGAAGATGTCACAACAAAGGTATCTTTCATTAAATCAATTTTTTCAAATAAAGAACCATCTGTTCAAATTCCTACGATCGATCTTGATATACTTAGAGGAATTTATGGTGACTATGGATTTGATCCAAACAAGGATATTTATGCAAAAATCAATGATTCATACACTCTAGTCTATGATGAAGATGAAAAAGCAGCTTATATCATGGAGACAAATTAAATTTTAAACAAGGAGATATTTTCTATGAATATTTTAATAAAAAAACCGTATTCAGCAACGATTGTTCATAACATGAGTAATCTTGATATGAATGAATTATATAAATTAATGAATTGCAATAACATTGAAGTTTTAAACATACCTATTTTCCAAAAAGAAAAAATTCTTCTGCTGGCTGATGAAGAAGGAAAATTAAATCAAAAAGATTTCAATTTTGAAATATATTTTGGCGGTATTGAAAAGAAAACGATCGTTGGAACAGTATGTTTTGTAGCGTTAGATGACCATGGATGTTGGAACGGGCTGAATACAGATCAAATCAGCTATATTAGAAAACAATTCAATGAAATGAACAGTAATACTTAATGAACATCATATTTTCATTTATAAACGCAAACAAAAGAAAGTGAGGAAGAATGTAATATGCCATCAATACACAGCGTTGCACAAATGCAACACAGAAAAGAAGAAAAAATTGATATCATCAAACAAAAATTCAATGAAGTCCTAGAAAAAGATTATGGGAATCAATCAGTTTATAAAAATACTGACGCACGTAATCATGAACTGGCCAATTTGATGTCTCAAATGGAAAACTGGTTCGACATCCCACCTCTATTAGAGGACGCAAAAAAAGAAGTAAATCCAAAAGTGCTGAAACTTTATCAAGATATTTCTAATGCTCGTGACTTTAGTATCTATTAGAAAGGAGAAATCTAATCATGATGAAATATATTATGTTCGGTATTAACCTAGGAGCTTCCATTACTTGTTGTATTTTTCTTAATGATGCTTTACGTAAAAATTATACAAGATCAGCAATATTTTGTTTTATTTGCGTTATGGCAAGTTTTGGACTTTTAGATAGCTATATATATGAAATAGTACAAAGTTTAATATGAAAAGAGGAATAGTATCAATGAAAAATTATCTAAACAAAGAAATAAGAGAGGCCGTAGCTTCAATAGATGCAGTTAAAAATTTTACTAAAGATATTGATTTAATCTTTAATTTTTTGGATGATGATGGAACACCCTGTGATAAAAATATAGACGCTTTAGCAAATGTTATCAGTTCAGCAACAAACTATGTTAATCAATTCTTTCCACTTGAAGAAAATGAAATTGTAGAATATACCCCTGTTTACGATGCAAAACTGAATTGCTGGATAGTACCAATCAACAAGCAAGAGAGATATTTCTATGCTCATATTTTCAGGAAAGATAATGGAATGGTTTACGATGATAAGATTCCATTTGAAAATGACAGATTTTATAAAAAAGAAATAAAACTGCAGGACATTCCGGACAAATGTCCGGAATAATAAATGAAGGTATAAATACGAGTGGATAAAGATTTGACAGATTAACGGTTTGGTAGACTTGTTGTTCTAAAAAGAGGCAGGTAAGATGAATAGAAATCATTTAAAAAGGAGAAATTTTATGAATGTAAATATTTTGAAAACCCTAATGGAAAAAGAAAATATTTCTATGTATAGATTAAGTAAACTATCTGGTATAGAAAACAAAAGCATTTGGAATATCGTTAATAACAAACGAAAAGATCCCCAAATCTCAACTGTTGTAAAGATAGCAAAAGCATTAGAATTATCAAATGATGAATTTGCTGAACTGTGTGGTTATAGAAAGGATGATGAAAATGAATTTTAAAAATAAAAAAACAAAAGATAATTTAATTATAGGATCAACCAATAGTGGTAGACAAAGAAAACTTATAAATGAAATGCCATATACATATTTAAAAGCTGAAATAGAAAATAAAAATATTCCTGAACGTTTTATTAATTCAGTATTTAAACAAAATTTTCCTATAATGGATACTTTAACAATTTTGCATTTCATAGAGAAAGACGGATATGATGTATCATCATTTGAAATGATTGATGCATTGTATACTAAAAATGATGAACTATATATTGTATTTAAAGATTTGAATAATGGATTTGAATTTATCATCTTGTATGATGAAGATGTTTCACATTGTCAACTAGGTTATTATACAAAAAAAGGAGAGTATTTCTCTCCTGATATCACTATTAAAGATTGTATAGAACATTACGATCCTAAACATTGTTTTATTAGTTATTAATAGTCAATTGTTTAATATTAAATATTCCAGACATTTGCCCGGAATTTTTAAGAAAGGACGAAGAAAATGAAATTTAAAAAATGGATTGTAGAAAATAAATACGGAATACCACAAATGAAAATGTGGTCGATAGAACAGCCTGTAAAAGAAGATGCAAATTCAAACATTAGTACCTTTGATAAAGAAGTATCAATGTATAGATTTATTGCACCTTATTTAATAAATCTTTCAAAAGACCTATGTAAAAATTTTAAAATAGCCATAGGTATTTATTCCTGCTCTTTAGCATGGTATGGCTTGGCTTATTTAAGTGCAAATAATGATAAGATATTTAATGAAGTCTTTAAGCCCCATGCTGTTGATATAATACCTGTTGTTATTATGAATCTTTTATTTATAGAAATATTTCATCTAGTAAAGAATATTTTTACTGAAACAAGAACAGTGAGAGAAATGTTTTATATTTTTACATTAAGTGTATTACTAATATATTTGAATATATTTTTAAAAGGTAAATTAATGAGCCTGGACTTATTGAACAGAATAGTTATGATAACAATATTAGTAGAAACAGTCTCTTCAATGATATTATTTATTTATGATGTTATTCGTGTTGTATCAGCATATAAGAGAGGTAATTATATTGTTATATATGAAGAAAAGAGAACAAATTATCGTTTTGTTAAATAACAGTATTTGAAAAGAGGAATTTTAATGTCAACTTATTATAGAGATATTCAAATTGTATAACATGCACTTCAGTTTTATATAACAAGACCTGATGCAAATGAAAAAGATTTAGAAAAAGAAAAGAAGCTTCTAAAAAAAGTTGAAAATGAAGTAAGTAACTTAAAAAAATCAAACAATATCAAATAAAGGAGAAATTAATTAGATAATGAGGTGAAAAAGTATGAATGAATGGACTAGTATTTTAGAAAGTATGCCAAGTAAAAATGGCACATATTATGTATATCTGATGAATTGTATGGATAATTCAAGTAGCATAGAAAAATTAAGATTTCAAAATGGAAATTGGCAGGAATTTGGAGAAGAATACGACAGAATTATTGCATGGAAAAATATACCCAAAAGAAATATCAAAGACAAATTGGGATGGTTAAAAAAACACCATAATGAATTAAACTCAGTTTTCAATTATGGTGTTGAAATTAATTATGATTATTTTGAAATAGCTGAAACATTAACTGAATGTCTTTGTGAATATCCTTATTTTTTTTGGAGTGGGTATGTTCGTTATATAGATAATGTTTATGTTGTAATGATTTTTTAATAATTTATTGTAAATGCTGAGGTATCTTGTTTTTTATCATATACTCTAATACTAAATCATAGTTAAAGGTTCTAAGATTATTATCTTTTTGTAAGTCATTGATTATATCTTCAAATGTTTTATTCATTTTTATAAGATATGTATTTACACTTTTTATTTGATGTTTTGGAAAGTATTCAATATATTGTGAATCTTCTAATTTACGTTTAATATCAAATATTACACTATTTATTTTTATATTTCCTTGATAAGTCATTATAAGAAGGACTATGTTATATAACTGTTTTCTAACAGGATTCCATTTAGGTGATGGATTTGTAGTACCTCCATTTCCGCGCGTAATATTGTCGTGATGTAAAGGATCAAATATTGGCGGTAATGTATATCCTGTTATTCTGCAAAAATCATCAGCTACATATTTACCACAATAAATAGATTCATGATGCTCTTGATTTGTTTTTGAAATGCAATCAAAGATTATATATTCATCCGTTATGTCCATATTACCAGCGTCACTTACAACAGTTCTACCATCTAAAAGTTTAAAGTGTCCAACAGGTTTTATATCATATTGTTTACATAATTCTTCTCTTAATTGATGCCCTCGACAGTACATTGTATCAACCCCTTTTCATAAAAATATGGAAAATTATATAACGGAAAATAATCCGTTGTCAAATTTAAAAATCTAAGGAGTGATTACATCGTGATAAATATATTAAAAAAAATTATGCAAAACAAAAATATTAGCATTTATAAATTGAGTAAATTAACCGGTCTTGATGATAAGGGGTTGGGATGTATTATTAATGGTAAAACAAAAAATCCAAGAATTGATACGTTAATAAAAATAGCTACAGCACTTGATCTGGATGATCATGACTTTGCTGAATTATGCGGATATAGAAAGGATGATAAAGATGGAATATAAAAGTTTACATTTTTCTAAAAGTCAAACAAGTATTCTTAAACACTTATACACTATATTGACTGATGATAATGAAATATTATTAATATTATTTAATCAAATATACTGCGGTAAAAACAATATAAAGAATGTTGAGTTGTCCTATGATCAAAAGCATCTAACATTATTAATTGGTGATGTAGGTGAGACAAGTAAAAATATCATTGAAAGGAAATACACACTTAATGAAGAAGACTTTAATATAAAAAAAAGAAAAATAAAAAATTATGTAAATATTAAAGAAGATTTAACTATGATCTATTATTACAAATATATAGAGAGAAAAGACAAAGATAATATTTTGATTATCAATTCTATTTCTAACTCTCAATATAATGCATGTTTAGAATTAGAAAAACTTATTAAAAATACCAATATAAAAAAAGAAGAAAAATTAGCTATTTTATAATAGCTAATTGTTTAATATTAAATATTCCGGACATTTGTCCGATTTTAAGAAAGAAGGTAACGCAATGTTTCTAAACGAAAAGGAACTAAAAAATAAGTTTTGGAAATTTTATAATACATCCAACAGAGCTCTAAGATATCAATTTGAATGTTCTATCAGAGAAGGAAATGCAGATCTTGTAACTGTAGAAAAATACCAGGATAAATATCAATTAAATGCATTTGAATTCAAACTTTCAGATATAAAAAAAGCTATTCTTCAAGCTGAAGGAAACCTACCCTATGTACATAAGAGCTGGATAGTGATTCCGATTGAAAAAAAGGATCTGATCCTAAATAAATATAAAAATTATCTGGACGAAAAAAAATACATCGGAGTTATTGGAGTTGAAGCAGGTGGAAGATACTCTATTATCTATCAACCAAAATTTAAATTAAAAACATACTTACATCAAGAAATCATCAAGGTATGTATGTTAAAACCATGATTTTTTATAGAAGAATAATTCATAATTTCTAAATTGATGTTTTTATTCATTTTAAGAACTGTTTTAAATAACAGGTTAAATTATACCTGTTTTTAAAAAAAGTCCCTTAAAACAAAAATATACGCCTATATTTTTTGGGACTTTTAAATTTTTAGTGGATAATACGGTCATTTTAGGTATAGATCAGAAAGCTTTTCAGCTTTCTAAAGATACTTTTTTCTAATTAATCAATAAAAATATTCTACCTTGACAAGCACTCTCCCCTATTTCGCACTTGTCAAGGCTGCTATTTTTATTGAGCGGTTTGTTTGTCCCTCCGTTACAAACAAACTTTTATGTAATGACTAACTCGTTTTTCTAACACTTCAAGGTAGTACAAGTCTCCACCTTTCCGTGTTAAAAAAACATCGTTCTTATAGAAAGTGAGGCAAGCGAAAAGCCTTAAATAATATGAAAGAAAGAGGAAAATAATATGAGTTTATTATCTAGTATGAGTGAAGGAAGAAAAAGAAATATTACAATCAATGTCGAAGACGTTCGACCTAACGAAAGAAACTGTTATCGTTTTGAAGAAGAAATGATTGATTCCCTTGCTAAATCAATTAAAAAATACGGACAATTGGAAAATGCAACTGTTTATGAAGACACTGCGCCTGCTGACGGTAGAAAGTACACCTTAATTGGTGGAGAATCGAGATATCGTGCAATCATCAGTTTAGTTGAATTGGGAGAACACGATGGTTCATTTAATGTCACTGTCGTTGATAAACCAGAAGATAATATAGAAGAAATGGAAATGCTATTACATGACAATCTTCAAAGACATAAAACTCGAGCTACAATAAAAAAAGAAATTGAAATGTACGAAGAAATTTATGGAAAGCTTACAGAAAATGGTAAACGTCCTACTGGAGAAAAAAGAGAATGGATAGGTCAACAAATTGGTATCAGCGGACGAAACGTTGACAGAATTAAAAATGAAGATAATACAGCAAATGCTTCTAATCAAAACAATGCCCAATCTTCTAACGATACACCAAAACCAAAGACCATTGTTGATGTTGATAAGGCAATCAAAAGAAATAAGAAAGCAATAGAAAAGACAATTTCTCTAATGAAAGAAGTAAATGTTGAATCTTCAACTATTGATCTATTAAAAGCAATCATTGTTGATCTTGATAATATCGACCTTATTTAGGTTGATATTATCAATGTACTATGAAAGGAGTATTTTATGACAGTCAGTAATAATTTAAAAAAAATCAGTAAATCATTGGACAAATTAAGTTCTACTACCTTTGATATAGAAAAATATACAAGATCTTTATCCTGGCAAACATCTGAACTCGAATTTTATTATTGTTACCTACAAAAAAATGGTTTCGAATACAAATTGAAAAATCGACCAAAATCACATCAATTAGCTTATTTTAATATCGGAAGAGGACTTCCAAACGAACTGATGGATGGCCATTGGTGTTATATTTTAAAAGATCTGGGAAATAAAATGTTAATCGTACCTACTTGCTCTATAAAAAAAGATATCAGTAATCCTTATTTTGAAATGGATATACAGACAAAAAACAAGTTAAAACACAGTCGTTTAAAACTCAGTGAAATTAGAACAGTAGATATTCTTAGACTTTACGAAGATAAAGGATATGTTGATGTAACAACTTCCAGGCACGAGATACAAAGAGCTATTAAAAATATTCTGTTTGATAATAATATAAATTAAATTTCAGGACATTTGTCCATGATTTCAATAAAAAGGAGACATTACAATGGGAAAATATTTAGGTATATATGAAAATAGATTTAAAGATCATATTGCAACAGTAAAGCAATTAGATGAAGAGACACAGATTTTGACATTCAAAAGACCAGATTCAATTATGTGGTCTACCGAATTTATATTCAGAAGAAATTTAGTTTTTATCAGCGGAGATACAGGATGGGCCGTGTTTTCTACAACCTGGAATCCGAAATGGAATTATGATTGGGAAAAAATAAGTCCATCATATTTTGCAGAAAAATGTCAAGCTTTCTTTCAAGATAAATTTGTATTAGATCAAGAAAAAGCAGAAAATGATATAACTGATCATATCATCGGTACTTTAAATTACTATGATTATACCGAACGTGAATCAAAAAGACTTGCAAAAGAAGTAATAAAGTTAGCTGGAAAGTACGATGATTGGAACAGTGTTGAAGATTTCAAAATCTTCACAAGAAAAGATAGAGAAAATGTATTAAAAGCATCATTTATGATTTTAAATGCAATTTACTGTTCTACAACAAAAGATAACTGGGTCGTTAAGATTCAACAAAATAATGATTTTTCTAATTGTAAGGATTCTTTTTATGATAATGAATTATATAATATTGGGACTTGCTTACATCAACAATTTGAGATGTGGATCTATGAATTGAGAAGCGCAAAAAGGCAGCTTGAAGGTAAATAAAAAGTATGGACAAATGTCCTACTTTTTAGTATACGTCCACTTAGTTATGAATCAAAAAAGCACTAATACTATGGTTGATTAAATAAGTAATATAATTGCACTTATTTAACTAGAAAGAGAGATGTAAAAATGATAAATAATTTACTTTATGATGAAAAAACTGGAAAATTAGAAAAATATAAAAAGGAAGAATGGGAAGAAAAATTTGAGCAATTAGGCTATGACATTCCAGAAGATAGAAATTATGAAATGGAATTTTATAAAAATGCAAATAATATAATTTGTTTTAATGTCCATGGAGAAATTTATAAAAGAGCCGAAATGAATTTGGAAAGCACTGTATATGATAATTTTACTAGAAAAGAATTAATTGCTATCAACAATTTATTTAAAAAATTTGGATGTTTTAAAAAACATCAAGAAGAATTGGCTAATAGTTTAAATTGTTCAGGAAAACAACCTGCTCAAAAAAAGAAACATAAAAATAATCAAACTTCTGGAGATTATGAAAAACGAAATTATCAAAATTTACAAATGATCTATTTAGATGAATATCCAACAAAATGGCATATGGAAGGGTGCTTTGAAGGAGCTTTAAAAGAAGCTATAAAGCTATATGAACAGAATCAAATGAAGCGGCTAAAAGCTATTGATTTTGAAAAAGAGCTTAAAACAAACGATTACCATTTAGATGATGCAGAAGATTATAACGTGAAAAAAGTGGCAACCTTTGTATGGCAATGTACAGATGATTATGACAATAAAGGTGAAGATATATTTAGAGCATACTATAAGGGCAATCCAACTGATATGGTTTTCTCCTGTGAATGGACTAATTCATTTTCAGAAGAAGAATTTGAAACTAAATATGAATGTCTTAGTGTTGACACAATAGAAGATAATGGAGATATGGAATCATATTTAGAATATTTAAAAAGAAGCAGAAAAAAAGAGTATGATTCTGTTCAAAAAGATTTTGTTCAAGGAGAAAAGAATGTACAAAAACTAGAAAGATGTAAAAAATGTTTTAAAAGGTTAGGCTATAAAGTTGAAAAAAATACAGATGTTCAACTAACATTTTGCAAGGATAATTACAATGTAATTCATTTTTATAAAGATGTAGGCGAATTTTATAAAACAGGAAAATGGAATTGTGACTTCGATCCAATTACCATTGACGAATTAATTACTATTAATATTTTATTCTCTGCTTATGGTTTTTTCTTTTAATAAAAATATGGCCGGACAAATGTCCGGCTTTTTTATTATAAGGTCATTTAAGGTATGGATCAAAAAGCTCTCCAGCTTGACAGCAGCATGTCATTTCATTCTATGTCAACTGTCAAGC
>OIZF01001043.1_pt1 | contig 17342 bp, 17 predicted proteins | sample 1588471 | NCBI WGS metagenome assembly OIZF01 (sample SAMN03283279) | human gut metagenome | biome: human-associated habitat; material: feces | host: Homo sapiens | place: Peru | collected 2012
CTAAAATTGTGATTTTTAAAAAAATTATCCTGAAAACGTTTTCATAGCGAAAATGAGTCATATTAGCTTCTGACTCAGCACTTTCATTAATTAACGATTAATAATTTTTGTAATATTTTTAAGTCTAATTGATATTGTACCATCAGCCTCATCAATAAACTCAAGATGTTCATTATCTAATAAAGTATCTGATGGGAATGTAATTTCAATTCCTGAATCAGTTTTTATACTATGATTTTCGGCTTTTTTTAGTGTAAAGCTACGATCTAGATTTATATTTTCATTAATTCCTTTAGAATGCATTTTAGCATTAAAATCAGCCGTTGCTTGAGGTTTGTCTTTAAATATAACTTCTGAAATAGCTTCAGGTTTCATATTTTCAATCACAGGCGTATCTATCAAAAAGTTTTTTACCTGAGCCATTGCAATACAAGGATTAACCCCGTGTTCCTCACAAACCTTAGCTGTTACATTTTTTATAATTTTAAATTGCTCACTATTTGACATCTCATAACTAGCATGTAGGTATTCTTCTAAAATAAAATGTTTTTCATTATTAATTAATCTTTTCTTTTCCTGAGAATAGATTTCCAATGTATCAATATTAATAATAGCATATGTATTAACTTGAATTGCCGACTGAGGAAGAGTTGAAAAACTCTTTACTACCAAATTAGAAATTTTTCCATCGTTATTTTCAACTAAATGTGTAATACCTTCTTTGTTTTCAAGAATAACAATTGCAAAAAAAGTACTACTTCCTTCTCTAAATTCTCCGATAAGAAGATCAACAGATGGTGAATCACTTACTTGCGATAAAATATCATTCAAATCTTTAGTAACAATAGATGCAAATTCCAAAAATGTAATTTCCGTTTTTTTATATTTTAGCAAGTTTTCTTTAAACGTTGAATCATTTGTAAACTTACCCTTTCTTCTTGATGAACTAGACATAGTATTATTATATATTTTTAAAATATAATCAATTGTCGTATCACTTGACAGGTCAAGTTCAGTCTCAGAAAACGAATGAGATCCTGATTTTAAATCTAAAATTTGTAAAATTGAATGTGTTACTATCATAATAATTTCTCCTATAAAAAGCACCTTAAAATAAAGGTGCGAATATTTTTAATATATCTTTTAAAATACGGATAATCCAAGGCCTTCTAATTTTTTTTAGATCCATTCTAATTCCATCCGAAGAAGCTGTATCTAAAAAATCGGCTTTCATATCCAAGATAGATGCTTCTTTATACATCCAAAGACCGCATTCATAGTGATGAATAAAGCTTCTATAATCAAGATTAACTGTTCCAATTGTAGCATATTCATCATCACACACAAACATCTTAGTATGAATAAATCCTGGTTTATACTCATATACCTCTATTCCCGCTTCAAGTAATGGCTTATAATTAGACCTAGTTAACATAAACATCGTTTTTTTATCAGGAATATGGGGAGTAATCAACTTAACATCTACTCCTCTTCTTTTTGCTAAAACTAAAGCTTCAAGTAATGAATAATCACAAATTAAATAGGGAGTAGTTATATATAAATACTTTTTAGCTTGATTTATAATATTTAAATAAACATCAAGTCCAATATTTTCTTTAAAAATAGGTTTTGGTCCAGATCCATACGCTTGCAAGAAGCCTTTAGATTCATATGCTTCATGTTCATATGAAATAAAATCATCAATAAAAAGCTGTTTGGTGGTCATAACATTATAATTTTGAAGAAAAAGTGCAACATAAGAATCAACTGCTGGCCCTTTTATCATGACACCACCATCCTTCCATTTACCAAAAGGATGCTTCAAATTTATATATTCATCAGCAATATTAATACCACCAGTAAAAGCTACAAGACCATCAATAACCGTTATCTTTCTATGATCTCTATGATTATGAATGGCAGATACAATAGGAATAAACTTATTAAATGGAACCGCATCTATTCCTTCTTTTCTTAATTTTTTATAAAAATTACCTGGAATTTTAGAAGCACAGCCAATGTCATCATACATCAAATAAACTTTAACACCTTTTTTAATCTTATCAAGAAAAATTTGATGAATTTCATCCCACATTTTTCCTTTTTCAATAATAAAATATTCAAAAAAGATATATTTTTTAGCTTTGTTCAATTCTTCTTTTAAAGTTTCAAAGAAAACTTCACCTGTTGATAAATACCTAGAATAACAATTACTATATGCAGGCATTCTGCAAGCATTAAAAATATACTGAGATTGTCCATAGGCCATAATATTCTTTTTTAATTCAATAGATGGTTCAGGAATAGCATTTTGAGTAACCTCGTAAACATCTTCAAAGCGTGATGTCATTTTTTTGGTTAGCTTCTTTCTTCCAAAAAAACTATACAATGTGACACCAACAAAGGGAGCTAAAACAACGAGTAATATCCAAGGTAGTTTATATGATGATGGCTCATCATGATCAACTATTTTAAGGGCGACCAAAAGACCTAAAATAGTAAACACCGTTGAAACCCAAGCAAAACGTGTTTCCAAATAGTGAAGAAGGAAAAAATATCCTCCTAACTGTATAATAATTGCAAGTCCAACAATCAAAAGTCTCGAAAAAAACAACTTAAAAAAACGCATTATTTACTAATTTCCCTTCTAAGATAAAAAAATTTAATCATAAATAGCGTCATGCTATACCTCCGTTTTTTTAGTCAATTATACAACGTTTTTAGAAAATAGGCTATTACTTTTGTTTATTTTTTATCAAAAGTTCATTTTTAGCTTTGTAATATTTTTCTGTCATATCTAAATAATGCTCATGGGGATTTTCAATTCTTTGTTCCTCAGGCCAAATCTCATTTGTCAACTGATAATTAACATAATCTCTAATTTCATTTAAATTGGGTAAATCATAAATAAGCTTTCCATCTTTGAATATAGGAACTAAAAGCTCTTTTAAATTAGCATTTTTAAACTCATAGCTCTTCCATGGCTTTTTAGGATCAATAACCTTGAGATTATTAATATCTATAGTTTCATCAGCAAATGCAATTAAATCAGCTACAGCTTTATTATCTTCATCATAAATTCGGTATAATTTTTTTAGACCAGGATTAGTAATTTTTTCTTCATTTTCACTAATCTTAATTTTAGGAATAAAAGCACCGTTCTCTTCCTTAGCACAAAGTTTATAAACAGCACCAAAAACAGGTTCTGATCTTGAGGTAATTAATCTTTCGCCGACTCCTAAAATATCAATTTTAGCATCCTGTTCAATTAAAGAATTAATAATTCTTTCATCAAGTGAATTAGAAATAACAATCTTACAATCATAAAGGCCCGCTTCATCAAGCATTACTCGACACTTTTTTGATAAATAAGCAAGATCTCCACTATCAAGACGAATACCCTTAAGGCGATATCCCATCGGCTCTAGTACCTCGTGGGCAACTCTAATTGCATTAGGAACTCCTTGTTTTAAAACATCATATGTATCAACAAGTAAAATAGTATTTTCTGGATAAGTAAGGGCATACTGCTTAAATGCATCGTATTCATTATCATAAAACATTACAAAAGAATGAGCCATTGTACCAGAAACAGGAATACCAAACATTTTACCAGCAAGTACCGTTGCAGTTGATGAAACACCACCAATATATGCCGCACGAGCTCCATAAACAGCTGCGTCCATATTATGAGCACGTCTTGCACCAAAATCCGAAACAGCTCTTCCTTTAGCAGCTCTTACAATTCTTCTTGCTTTAGTTGCAATTAAAGATTGATGATTGACCTCAAGTAAAATTGCGGTTTCAACAATTTGAGCATCAATTAAAGGTGCAACAACTGTTAAAATAGGTTCATTAGGATACATAATTGTACCTTCTTTTAAAGCATAGATATCTCCTTTAAATTTAAAATTCTTTAAATATTTTAAAAAATTATCATCAAATAAATTTAAACCTTTTAAATATCTTATATCAGAATCATCAAAGTGAAGATTTAAAATATATTCTATAATTTGCTCAAGACCTGCAAAAATAGCATAGCCTGCACCTTCTGGATTTTTTCGATAAAAAACATCAAAAGCGACTTTTTTATTAATATCATGGCTCTTAAAATAACCATATGACATCGTAAGTTCATATAAATCCATTACCATTGATAAATTTCTTTTATCTGACTGCATCTAAATCACCTCAATTTGTAAATTTTTCATTGCTTCTAGCGCATTATTATGAGATTTAATAGTTACTCCAGCTGTTAGATCCTTATGAACATATATTGGAATTTCTGGTAAATGTGTTTTAACAATAATTGCATTTGCTATTACACATATATCAGTGCAAACACCCACAAAGTGAATTTCCTCTACTTGCTCTTTCATATTTAAAAATTCAATATAACAGGCCAAATCCTCACTGCCAAAACTTTTTTTATTAATTATTTTAGAAGTTCCTGGTGTAAGTTCTTCAATGATATCATGACCCCACGTACCTATAATACAATGTTTTATTGGTAAATGATGTCCTTCATTTGTTTCTAAATAATTATCATCATGCGTATCTCTTGTATAAATTATAGTACCATTAAACTCATTAATATACTTTTTTAATGGTCCTACAATCTTTATTGCTTCTTCATTTTTTAAAGAACCTGTTACAAAATCGTTTTGCATATCAACAACAACTAAAATCTTCATCTTTTTTCCTCCTATAATAATAGCATGGTCTTCCTTTTTTATCATTACATAAAGTATCAAGCTTTACAACCTTAGAAGATATATCTCGCCTAAAATTTGATTTATGAAGTTTTATTCCCAAAATAAGTTCAAAAGCATTTTGTAAGTCATATAAGGTAAAATTATCTTCAAGAAGACTGAAAGCAATATCGGTATAATATAATTTATTTTGCATTCTTGATATAGCATAATTTATAATCTTTAAATGATCGAAGGCAATAAAATCATTAATTACTTTATCATCTATTTTTAAGCTTAGTTTATCACCTGAAACCTCAACTAATGCCCATCTTGAATTATCCGTTAAACTTTGATTAGAAATTGCTGAAAAAGGACAAAGAGCTAAATAAGAAACTGATAATATCCGATATCTTGGGTCTCTATCAATATCACCAAATGTATATAATTGTTCTAAATAAACATTTTTTAAATTGGTTTTTTCACTTAAAATTCGCTTTGCATTATCTAGTAATGACTTATCAATATTTAAAAATCCACCAGGGATATTCCAAAAATCATTAAATGGTTCCTTTTCTCTTTTATTTAAAAGTAAAAACAACTTATGTTCCTTGATAGTGAATACTAAAGGGTCAACTGTAACACCAGGCAAAGGAAACTTATCATTATTATAATACGGTGTCAAATTATCATCTCCATTTTTATTATACTCATATCGAGTATAAATGCAATAATAAAATTAAAAAAGGACCAAATAGTCCTTAATTTAGTAATTGATTAGTCTTTATATTTTGAATATATTCAAAGCCTGATATTGGTTTAGAATAATAATAACCTTGAATAAAATCAGGATTTAAGCTTATAATTCTTAATAAATCTTCCTTTTTTTCAATACCTTCAACAATTACATAGGTATTAATTTCATGAGCCATTAAAATTAAATTTCGCAAAAGTTCAAAATCATAACTTGATTTTAAAGCTGCATCAGTAAATGATTTATCTATTTTAATAATATTAGGGTTAAGCATGCTAATATTGTGTATATTAGAATAGCCTGTTCCAAAATCATCAATAGCAATACCAAAGCCATTATTTTTTAGACCTTTCCAAGCATTATTTACAAGTTCGTTACTTTCAAGATATCCTGATTCTGTTAATTCTACAATGAAAGCATCATTAGGTAAATTATAATCCCTCAATATATCAAAGAAACTTATAAAATCAACACCCTTTAATATTTGAATATACGATACATTTATTGATACTCTAAAATTTGGATGATATTTTCTAACCTGATTAAGGAAAAGACAAGCTCTTTTAATAATAAACTCTCCAACCGCAATAATTAATCCTGTTTCTTCAAGAAGCGGAATAATTTTCGTAGGAGGTATATATTTATCATCTAATTTAAATCTCAATAAGGCTTCTGCTCCTAAAGCTTCTCCCGTATTATGATTAACTATGGGTTGAAAAAATAAATCAAAGCCTTTAAAATCATTTTCAACTGCTTTATTTAACGCTTGTATTAAATGTGTTCTTTGAATAAATTCTTGATAATCATCCTTGTTATATAAATATAGTTGATTCTTGCCTTTTTTCTTAGCCATATCAAGTGAAAATTCTAAATCACGCATTATAGATGAGACGCTTCTTTTTTCTTCTTGTGGTACAATTAAACCTCCAGATACTGTATATATACCTTCATATTTTCGTTCAACAATTGATTTTACAATATCTTTTCTTATTTTTTCATATTGCCATTTAGCATCATCATAGCCACGTCTATTTAAATCAATAATAGCAAATTCATCATTTTTCAAGCGATAAACATTTTGAAAATTATACAAGTTATCCTTAATAATATTAGCAAGACCTTTTAATACACCATTACCATAGTCAAGTCCATAATGTTCATTAATAGTTCTTAAATCATCAATACCAATCTTCATAATATAGCCATTATTATCAAGACTTTGATTTTCTTTAAGACACTTTTTAAAAGGCTCCTCTCCCAAAAGACCGGTAATATTATCTGCTAAATTATCGTTACCGATTTCATTAACACAACCTAAAATAAGTTTTGGTTTACCATTTTCATCTCTTAAAAGTTTACCTCTACAATTAATCCAGTATGGTTTAGAATCTCTTCCCATCCATCTATAAACCAAATTATGTTCATTTTGCTTGCCAGAAGTAACAAGCTCTAAATCATGAAGCAGACTTGGGTAATCTTCTTCATAAACATAAAGCTTATGATTTTTCTTTACATTTTTAAAATGATTTGAAGGAAGTCTAAATTTTTTATAAGCTTTATAAGATATTTCGTATTCATCCTTTTCAATATCATATAAAAAAATATAATCATGCATTGATTCATAAAAATATTTAGCAATGGTAACGCATTCTTCAAACGAAGGGATTTTAGTTTTAGTCATAATATCACCCCACTTAATTTTATTGTACCATTTTTTTATAATTTTGTTAATAAAAATAAAATAAAATTTTGTTATTTTAGCCGAATTAACTCAAAAGAAAGTAAAATAAAACGTTTTCAATTGAAAAAATTCGAATTATATTAATATTTAATAAAAAAATAATTAAAGATAAAAAAATGCTTCAAAATTTGAAGCAAATTAATTTTCATCAAAAATTTCATTATTGCTTAAATTTTCTTTTTTACTTCTTTTAACAAAAAAGAATTCTAATAAGAAATAACATATTAAAGAAATTATCATAAGAATATAATATGTCAAAAGACGCCATAAAAGCATACCTGAAACTGCAACACTACTTGTAACACCAGCAAGATTAATAAACAAAGATTTAAATGCAAATTCAATCCCACCAGAGGCACCAGGTGTCGGTACAAAGCAAGTCATGGCGATACTAAACGTTGTCATTGCAATAACTAAAAAAATTGTGTTAGGACCTAAATGAATATCTAATGACATCAATACAAAATAAGGTAAAGAATAAAATATAATTAAAGCAAAAATTTTAAATAAAAATGCCACAATCAATCTTAAAGGATGTTTAAAAGCTTCTTTAAATGACACTTGTGCTTCTACACAAAATCCTTCAAATTTATCACTTGCAGATGTAAGTTTACCTTTAAAAATTTTTCTAGTACAAATAAATCTAACAATTTTAACAAATCCATTTTTTATTTTATTAGAAATACCAATTGAAACATAAAGAACCAAAACTAAAACATTTAATGATAGACCAATAATAATTAAAACTTTAATTGATTCTACTCCTTTTGAAAGTTCTTTATAATATATTAAAGATAATAAACATAAAAAAACAATAGCAATTTGATTAATTACGGAATTAATTAATAATGCCCCTGTTGCATGTGATGTAGAAACACCTAGTCTTTTATATTCAACAACCTGCATAGGTTGAGCACCTGTGTTTGATGGTGTAATTCCATTATAAAAATATTCTATTGATGATACTAAAAATGAATCCATTTTCTTTAGTTTTTCATCTTTAATTATAATCATTAATGATAAGGCATTTATAAAAAAATAAATCATCAAAAATGCAAAAGCTACTAATAGCCATAAAGGCTTAACATTTTTAAGAACATGGCCAATTTCTGAGATATCATTGGCCAAGAATAAAACTAAAATCATAATTATAGTAATAATTACAAAAAAAGCTATTCTTAATATTTTCTTTTTCATTTACTATCCTACCTTTTATAATATTTATCAATAATATAACCTGATATGTATAAGAAATTTATTACTACCGACCCAATAGTTGAAAAAATAATTGATAAATTAGAATTAGTTATTTGTCCAATAATCGTTATCACATAATTTAGTATCAAAATAGCAACATAAATTCCCATAAATTTTGAAATTCCATTTATCTTTCCGATATAATTTCTTAATCCTGCAATTCCCGCAAAAAAATATGCCAAAATAGATATAATTGATACTACAATAACAACAATCAGAAAAAATCCTGAAAAAGTATTTGTTATAATACCAGTAATTAAACTATATAATGTGTAAAAAGAAGTAAATATTAAAATCATCGATGAAATTAAAGTAGCCATTTTACTATATCGTTTTAATTTACTTTCATTATCCCACTTTCCAAAAATTGCTTCAGCTGTTTCACAAGCTAAAATATTATTTCTATCAGTTTCAAGCATTGATATTTCACTTACTCTCGTTCTTATTCTAAGTGCAAATATTTTTTGTTCCGATTTTTCTAAAAACAACATTGAAACTGCTTCCCATACAAATACCCATGCTGCAATATTAATAGTTTCTGCAATTACCTCAGCTTTAATACCTTCACCAAACCATATTTTATTTTTACCAATAACCATGAAGCATAATAATATTACGCCAACCAATATTAAGATTGCTGCAATTAAGTTTTTTCTTTGGCGAAGACGTCTTGATGTATATTGATTTAATTCCAGTGTATCATTAAATGATTGAATAATATTTTTAGGATCATAATTTTCATAATCTTTGATATCAAAATTAATTTTAACCTTATATATAACGGGTATACTTTGAATAATACTATTTACATTTTCAAGAGCTTCATCTCTAATAATAGGATTATTATTGTTTCCGATACTTGTATTAAGAAAATCAGATGCTTTATCATAATGAACATTTATAGAAATAATTTTATTTTCTTCATCTACTTGATAATATTTTTTTAGTAATAAAAGTTGACGTTCATTATCAAATTTGGTATCTTTTTTCACTATTACCACCTCAGTATAAGATATTATACCATAATTAAATAGCAAAAAAATAAAAAATTTTTCTAGAAATAGTTTAAATATATGCTCAATCTTAAATTAAAAACTTATTTTTCTATTTCATCAACCATTAAAAAAGACCAAATATAAACAAATGCACTTTGCATCTTTTAGATTTTTATTAACCTTAAAAAAGATGAACAATTGTTTTGTCTTTAAATATGTATGTGATCTCCGTTGTTAGAATGCCCGATAACCTTATCAATTTTATGAATAGTGCCATTTTGAATATAAGTATTTATTTTTAAATTAGATACATTTCCTATAGAATCATATGAACATATGTATGTGAAATTATCTACCTTACTTTGGAAAGAACCATAGTTGTTGGCGAAAAAGATAAATTCATATCTGCAATGAAAAAGATTTGATACAATTTGTATCAAACCTATGCTTTTCTTATGCATGAGCAAAAGCATTAACACCCATTCTCTTACAGTATAAACTGGTACTTCTGGTATTTCAATTCGAGCAGTGATCTTGTCATAAAATTCAACTTCCCAGTTCATATGCTGGTTAATATAGGCTATTGCAATATCAATCAAATTATAAATATTATCATTAACCTCTGCTAATATCTTAAAAATTAATTCTTTGATTTGTAGCATAAACTGCCATTTTCAAAACAGTTGATAACAGAACTTAGATCATATACAAATAATTTTTCTTTGAAGACACTATGATATGAAGTACTATTTCTTTTTTTTCATCGTTAACCTTATAAAATATAATATTTTGTTTACATACTAGTGCCCTATATCCCTGTTTAGCAATTGGTTGATATCTTGGTACTACACCAACATAAGGAAATTCACTAAGATTATTAATTTGTATTTCTAAAAAATCTAGATATTCTATGGCTTCCTTTTTAGAAAAAGTAGCATTGATATAAAGAATAATATCTGTTAATTGATCATTGAACTTATCAGTTCTAATAACTGAATATTTCATTATAATTCAAGCTTCTTTCTAATATCATTAAAAGTATCAGTAACAGGTTTAACTCTATTATTTCTAACATCATCTTCAGATTCGGATAGCATTTTTAACAATTCTAATTCAGATTGCATTTGATTAAATTGTTCTAGACTTAAGATTACTGTATCACCATGACCATTTACTGTAATATATACAGGTTCTCTAGTTTCTTTACATAAATTAGAAATTTCATTATATTTATTTCTTAGTTCTGATGATGGTCTTATATTTTCCATGCTTATCATCCCCTATCATTATTATATCATAATTATGATATAATGCAAGTTGATATTTTTTTGTTTTATTATTAACAAGTTTGAAATCAAAAAACACAATCTTAAATGCTTTGGAAAAATTACAGGATAACGAAAAAAAGGACAATAGAAATTAATCTATTGTCTAACTTAAAATAAATATATTACAAGACAAAATCAAAAAACCCCATATCGCATTTATGTGTTTTTGGCTTTGTTATGCGCTTATTTGGTAGTCGAGACGGGAATCGAACCCGTGATTGAACCTTGAGAGGGTTCCGTCTTAACCACTTGACCACTCAACCATATTCTTGCTTAGCGCTTCTATATGATAACATACGCTAAACAAGAATGCAAGAACTTTTTTTATTTTTTAGCTTTTTTTATTCAAGTTCCAATGAACCTGTCGCCAAATTATAATAAACACCTTTGGCTTTTATTAAATCATCATGATCCCCACGTTCAATTATATGACCATGATCAAGGACCATTATTGCATTAGAATTTCTAACAGTTGATAATCTATGTGCTATAACAAAAACAGTTTTTCCTTCCATTAAGCTATCCATTCCAGCCTCAACTAAAGCCTCAGTTCTTGTATCAACAACAGATGTAGCTTCATCAAGTATTAAAATAGGTCTTTTTGATACTGCTGCCCGAGCAATAGAAAGTAATTGTCTTTGACCACTAGACAAATTAGCACCATCAGAATATATCATTGTATTATAACCATCAGGCAATCTTTTAATAAAGCTATGAGCATTTGCAAGCTTAGCAGCTTCTTTTATCTCTTCATCAGTTGCCTTAAGATTACCATATCTTATATTATCCATAATTGTACCTGTAAATAAATGCGTATCTTGAAGAACAATACCTAAAGAATTTCTTAAATCAGCTTTTTTAATTCTTCTTGCATCAATACCATCAATGGTAATTGTTCCTCCTTCAATTTCATAAAAACGATTAATTAAATTAGTTATGGTTGTTTTACCAGCGCCGGTTGAGCCAACAAAAGCAATTTTTTGACCAGGTTTTGCGTAAAGAGATAAATTTTCAAGAATTCTTTTTCCAGAATAATACGAAAAATCAACATTAAAAAATCTTACATCACCCTTAAGTGGAACTAATTCTTTATTATCACACCAATAATAATCACCCTTTTGGTCTTCAATTAAAGTAACATTTCCATCATCAACCTCAGGAATTTCGTCCATCAGTTTAAATATTCGTTCTGCTCCTGCTAAACCATTTAATAAAATATTAGCTTGATTTGTAAATCGATTAATTGGCATTGTTCCCTGTCTTACTAATACAAGAAATGCAGATATACTTCCAAGTGAAATGTCAACAATAGGAATATAATCAAGCGCTATTAATCCACCCACAATAGCAACTACAGCATAATTAATATAACCAATAGAAACAACCATAGGAATTAATGAAAATGAATAACGCATTGCCTCATATGATGATTTTTTAAATTCATTACTTCTTTTTTCAAATTCAATCAAATTTTCATCCTCATGATTAAATACTTGAACAACTCTTTGTCCAGAAATCATTTCTTCGACAAATCCATTAACATTTGCCATTACTCTACTAGATTTAGCATAAGCAGCTTTACTTCTTTTAGATGCATAAATTAAATAAGCAAACATAATAACATAAAAGACTAGACAAATAAGTGATAAAAGCCAATTAAGAATAAAAATAATTACCATTAATCCAACTATATGAATAAAGTTAGAAATTAAAAGTGCAAAAGCATTATTTATAGCCTCAGAAACAGAATCAATATCATTAATATATAATGACATTATTTCTCCATGTGTTCTTCTATCAAAATATGCAAGTGGAAGACTTTCCATTCTTGAAAACATATCCATACGCATTTCATAAATAACCTTTTGAGCTAATCTTGCCATTATTTGTGAATAACCCAAAGTAGATAAAACACCAACGGAATAAATTACTATTTCTAGAATAATCATTTTATAAAGGTTAGGGAAACCTTGAGGAGTTGTATATTCATCAATAATAGGTTGAAACATATATGTACCAAGTAGGTTAGCACCACTTGACAAAATAACTAATATTCCAACTAATAACAATAAGCCTTTATGATGTCCTAAATAAGATATAAATCTTTTTAAAGTAGCCTTTAAATTATCAGGCCTTTTTCTAGCTTGCATGACTGCCATTTGAAACACCTCCTAGCTGAGTATCACAAAGTTCTTTATAAATTTGCGATAAATTATAAAGTTCTTTATGTGGAGCTTTAGCCACAATTTGGCCCTCATCAAGAATGACAATTTCATCTGCGTCCATAACAGATGTAACTCTTTGTCCAATAATAATATTAGTAACGCCTTTAATACTCCTTATATTATTTAAAATATTTCTTTCTGTTTCCATATCACAAGCACTTGTTGAATCATCAAAAATAATTATTTTTGGATGTTTTAATAATGCTCTTGCAATACATAGTCTTTGTCTTTGTCCTCCTGATACATTTACACCGCCTTGGCCTAAATCATAATCAAGACCACCGGGCAAGGCATTAACAAAATCTAAAGCACAGGCCATTTTTAAGGCCTCGTTAATCTCATCATCGGTTGCATTATTATTTCCCCATTTTAAATTATCTCTAACAGTTCCCGTAAAAAGAACATTATTTTGTAAAACAATTGCTATATTATCACGTAAATTTTTCAAATTATATTGCTTAACATTAATTCCATCAATCAAAATTTCTCCTAATGATACGTCATAAAGTCTTAATATTAAAGATACTAGGGTTGTTTTAGCACTACCAGTTCCTCCCATAATACCCAAACTCATTCCTTGTCTTATTTTAAGGTTTACATTTTTCAAAGAGTATTCTTCACTAGTTTCCTTATATTTAAATGAAACATCTTTAAATTCAACTTCACCATTTTTTACCTTTTCATCACCCATAGCTGTAACTATTGGTTTTTCATCTAAAACTTCTGCAATACGAGATGCCGATGCAAATGATCTATTCATCAAAATAAAAACATTAGATAACATCATAATTGAATTAACAACCTGAAGTACATATGATAATAATGCAGATAATGTACCAACCTCTAAAGTATTATTATGAACCATTCTTGTACCAAGTGTTAAAAGTATTACTGTTACAGCATACATTGTTAGTTCAAATGATGGCTGATTTAATGTTGCAATTTTAATAGTATTAGTTGTTGTATTACATACATTTTTATTAGCATCATTAAATTTTTCCTCTTCATAATCTTCTCTTACAAAGCTTTTTACAGTTCTAATTGCTGTAACATTTTCTCTAACAACTAGATTCAAATTATCAATATCTTTTTGAAGCATTCCATAACGTGGCGCAGTATAACGAATGATAAAAAACATAATTAAAGCTAAAATTGGAAGAGCAATACAAAAAATCCATGCAAGTTTAGGAGCCATAGCAAATGATAGTCCTACTCCCATAATAAAAGTCATTGGTGCTCTTAATAAGGGTCTTACACTACCAGATAATGATTGTTGCAAAACTTGAATATCATTTGTAGTTCTTGTAATTAAGGAAGATGTTTCAAAATGATCCAAATTTGCAAATGAAAAGCTTTGAATACTTTTATAAACCTCAAGCCTTAAATGATATACATAATTACTAATAGCTCTTGCGTTAAAAATTGAATACATATGGCCCGTAATAACTGAAAGTATAGCACATCCAATAACAATACCACCATACATTAAAATAGCATTCATATTTCCTTGCTCAATTCCCTTATTAATAATATCCTTCATTACAAAAGGAATAACAAGTTCAAAAGCGCACTCTATTATTATTAAAAGAATTGATATAATCATATCTTTTTTATCATATTTTAAATAGCTTAATACCTTTTTTAAATCCTTCATATTATACCTCAAATAATTAAATCAAACTTTTTTAAATTAATATCTAAATGATACATATAATATTCAAAAATAAATTTATATATATTATCTAAATCGACCTTTAAATTATTTATTTCCTGTTTAATATCAAAATAATAAACCATTTTTACTTCTTCTAATTCAAAATATGATGTAGTATCACTTTCACAATATGCTTGTCCCGATCTTATGTCTAAATATTTAGCCTTACATCCACAGCTAACGCAACAATCAAGCTCTGGTTTAACTCCGAGTGGCTTTAACATCTTAATTAAATAAACGGCTGTAAGTAACTTTGCACTTTCACCTTTTTCAATTAAATTTAAAACCGTAATTAAGAAATTATAAATTCTTTGGTATGGTAAAGATCCATCAAGGGCTCTGGTTACTTCAAGCATCATACTAACATAAGAAAGAGCTTTAATATCTTTTTTTATATTATCATAACGATTTATTAGACTAAAATCAATTAAAGATGGAAAATCACTATCCGTAATTTCCATCTCACAATTGTTTAATATTTCTGAAAAATTAAAATTTTTATTTTTATATCCCTTTGTCCCAAGAGCTCTTATAGAAAGAAGCCCCTGTTCTGTTAGCATATAACAAATTTTAGAATTTTCTTTATAATCAATGCTCCTTAGAACGATTCCTTTTAGCTTTACGCTCTTCATTTAAAGCTTCCTCCTTGGCAAGCTCCTCTCGATATTTTAAGTAATCCTCAACCTTGCCCGTTTTCTTAAATTTATCAAAAAACTTATTGTTCAAACTTACACCTCAATAATATTATGTGTAAATTTGGCAAATTAAAACAATTTAATCTTAAAAATTATCCTTTTCGTAACCAAGAGCTTTAAGATAATCAGGACGATTTGTCCAATCTTTTTTCACTTTAACCCATAATGTAAGATCTGCCTTTGATCCTAAAAGACGATTAATATCACGTCTTGCAAGCTCCCTGACCTTTTTAAGCATTGCGCCATTCTTACCAATTACAATTTGTTTTTGCGAATCTCTTTCAACAAAAATAGTTGCATATATTTCGACTCGTCCCTCTTCAATTTGCTTCATTGAATCAATTACACAAGCAATTGAATGAGGTACCTCCTCATTTGTAAAATATAAAAGCTTTTCACGTATTATTTCTGATACAATAAAACGTTCCGGATGATCAGTTATAACATCATCTGGATAAAATTTAGGACCTTCAGGTAAAATATTAATTATACTTTTTAAAAGCTCATCAATATTAACCCCTGTTTTAGCTGAAATAGGAAATATTTCTTCAAATTTCATTTCATTCATATAAGATAAAATTGCTCGGTCGATATCTGATTTGTTTTTTAATAAATCAACTTTGTTCAAAAGCAAATATACGGGTCTTTTTACATCCTTAAGACGTTCAAGAATCATTCTATCTCCAGGACCTAGAGTTTCATTAGCATTAGCCATAAATAAAATAGCATCTTGTCCTGCTATTGCATTATAACTTGATTCATTAAGTCTATTTCCTAATTCAGATTTAGGCTTATGAATTCCTGGTGTATCTGTAAAAATTATTTGCGCCTCATCAGTAGTTAAAACACCTAAAATAGTATTTCTTGTTGTTTGGGGCTTATCTGACATAATCGCAATTTTATGTCCAATTACGCGATTAAGAAAAGTTGACTTTCCAACATTAGGACGGCCAATAATTGTTACGAAACCTGATTTATAATTAGGCAAGGTCATCAAAACTGTAAGGAAGTAAATCCTTTACAGTAACCTCCTTTGTAATACCTCTTGTATTTGCAAGAACAACTACTAAATCCTTGCTTAAAAGTTCATTCATAACTTGACGACAAGACCCACATGGTGAAATAGGACCATCAGTTGCACCCACAACACACATTTTAACAACATCTTCTTTTAAATTATAGCCAAGATTATAAGCAGTAAACATTGTGCTTCTTTCAGCACACATACATGAACCATAGGCTGCATTTTCAATATTACAACCCGTAATATACTTACCATCTTTCATAAGTAGAGCCGCACCTACTTTAAATTTAGAATATGGTGAGTAACTTTTATTCATTCCTTCAATAGCTTTTAAAACAATTTCTTCCATCTCTATTTCCTTTCTAAGCCAGCTTGCTTTAATATTTCATCTTGACGAGCAAACATTACCTTTTCATCTGCTTCAGTCATATGATCATATCCACATAAATGTAGGTATCCATGAATAGCTAAAAATCCAACCTCACGCTCCACTGAGTGACCATAATCTGAAGCTTGTTCAATTGCTCTATCAATACAGATAAAAATATCTCCAAGTTCATCCTCTGCAAAATAATTGCATTCATCATTATCATTTAAAGCAAAACTTATAACGTCAGTAATCTTGTCAATATGTCTATAATCACGATTTATTTGTCTTATTCTATCATTATCAACAAAAATGATATTAAATTCACGATTATCATCGACATGATCAAATATACCCCTTATTAAATTTTCATAGGCAGTTGTATCTGCACTAATCTCACTTGTAAAATTAATTTCCATTGTACCACACCTCGGTTATTAAATTATACACTTTTTTTCTTTAAAATCAAAGTGTTTTATCATCCTTATTTACTAAATGTTAATTGAAAAAGTAAATTCCGCTATGAATAGTAGAAACAAAATCATTGAAAA
>OIZF01001046.1_pt1 | contig 17305 bp, 10 predicted proteins | sample 1588471 | NCBI WGS metagenome assembly OIZF01 (sample SAMN03283279) | human gut metagenome | biome: human-associated habitat; material: feces | host: Homo sapiens | place: Peru | collected 2012
CCAGTATAAAATTCAATGCTATGGATATTTTTCATGTCTGTTCACCTGCACATCTGGGAGTTTCTATCTGCTTTATGAATTAAATATACTGGAATAGCTCGGTAATTGTCAATCAAAACAGATTTTTGTCAGATACTATAGTCCCGATACAACATTGATCGGATTCCCTTCTATAAACTTCTTTATATTATCTGCCAAAATAGAAACCAGCCGCTGTCTTGTCTCAAGGCCTTTCCATCCCATATGAGGTGTCAAAAGGACATTATTCATAGTATAAAGGGGGCTGTTTTCTTCAGGTGGTTCAGTTTCCTGAACATCAAGTCCGGCTCCTGCAATCGTACCATTTTCCAATGCTTCTATAAGAGCATCCTCATCAATAAGTGCACCTCTTGAAGTATTAATAATAAACGCAGATGGCTTCATAAGTGATAAAGTGTCTTTGTTGATCATATGTTTTGTACTTTCTGTCAATGGACAATGCATGGAAACGTAATCACTATTCTTAAGTACTTTCTCAAACGATACATAACGAATACCTTCCTCATCCTCCCTTGGTGTCCTGGTGTACACAAGTATATTCATATCCAACACCTGCGCAATCTTTATGACTTTTCTTCCAATGTGTCCTGCACCTATAATACCTAGTGTTTTCCCGTTCACCTCAACATGAGGAACCTGAAGATTTCTGGTAAAATTGTCATGGTTTCCACATGCCAGCATCTTCATCTGCACCTGCATTGCAGAACTCAGATTCAATATCATCATGATTGCCGTATGTGCCACACGTTCTGTGCTATATTCCGGGATATTACAGACTGTAATCCCCTTCTTTCGTGCTGCCTCAAGATCAATATTATTATATCCTGTACCTGCTTCACAGATCAGTTTGACTGATTCCGGAAATCTCTGTATCATTTCTGCATTCACAGGCATCTCTTTTGTTACAATGATGTCAGCACCATGAATACGTTCTATCAGCTGCTGTTCTGTTGTATCATCATATACTGTAACATCAGAAGACAAAATAGAAAAATCCAGCTTCCCATCAAAATTCATTTTCTTTGCATTCAATACTACACATTTATCATTCATACTATAAATTTCTCCACAACCTTCTACTTCATATATCACTCATCTTCCTCAAGTTTCTGTACTCTTCTTTTATATATTTTAGAAAATATCATTAATACTAATAAACATAAGATTTCCACCTGCACAAACATAATAATTCCGGTTGCAATTGAGCCAATAAGTTTATGGTAATTTCGATAGGAAATACTAAACCATATAATCCCTGCCACCACTGCTGCAATACTACTGACTATGATATTTGTCTTGAGATTCGGTTTCAATTTTCTGTCCCAAATTCCATTGCGCATACAATCAATTGAAAGATATAATGCAAGACTCATAAATACAACCCATTCTCCGGCAAGATTCTTGATACTGTCATTCCCAACTATCATTTGTATTGCCATTACAATCAGCAATCCCCAAAAAGCAATCCAGCATCCATTATGTTCAATTTTAAGAAGTTTTAGTTCCTGGCGTTCATCTAAATTACTTTTCATTTTCCTAATTTTCATCCTCTTCATCCTCCCAGAATAAATCATCCAAATGTTTATCTAATACGCGACAAATTTTACGACACAGTTTTATTGTGGGATTATATTCTCCCTTTTCGATAGCATTTATAGTTTGTCTTGAAACACCAACTGCTTCTGCTAAGACCTTTTGCGTCATATCCTTTTGAGCCCTTGCCACTTTAATCGCAATATTCTTTGCCAATTTATGTTCACCTCCATTTATAAAGTAACACTTCTTTTTCATAATGTCAATTATATTTTACTTTTTGTCTTATATACTAAGACAAGAAGGGGTACTGTTCACTCCCGTGTCAATCACTACGCTGATTGGCACGGAACGGGATTCGAATTGTAGATGTTGCAGATGCGTTAGGTCTTAGTACTGCTACTGTCTCAAAAATGATTCACGGAAAAACAGAAAAGATTTCAGATAAGACAGTAAAACGCGTCCAGCAAGAACTTGAAAGATCAGGATATATCCCGAATATGGCTGGCATTTTGCTTGCGAGAAATAATTCTGACTTGCTGTATCGTTAATTATCTTTAAAAGGCGTAAATGGATAATTAGTTTATGCTGATTTCTTTAACAAAGATTTTATACTCATACATATATGGTTCCTGCTGGAATTAATTTTATAAAAGCGAGCAGTATCATGTGGCTCTTTTCCACATCATTACACTACTCGCTACATTTTTATTATAAAACTATTTCATTTTATTTCAAAAGTGGTTTTTGCCAAAAATATGTCTGCTGTTTTTGGTCATTATTACTATGCATTTTTGCATAGATAAATTTCTTCTGAAAATAGTAAAATCAGAATTCCTTTCTGCCAGAACTTTTCCCTCTTTCCAGCACAATTTCACGACATTTCATAATAGTGTGCATAAATTCCACCTTTTTCCAGCAGTTCTTCGTGTGTTCCACGCTCTGCAATCCCCGTATCAGCCACTACCAATATCTCATCTGCATTGCGGACGGTTGATAATCTATGTGCGATTGTAATCGTGGTTCTATCTTTTGCCAGCTCATCCAGACTCTTTTGGATAAATCTCTCACTCTCGTTATCCAGCGCACTGGTAGCCTCGTCTAAAATTAAAATGGAAGGGTTCTTTAAAAATACTCTTGCAATCGAAATTCTCTGTTTCTGCCCTCCTGATAATCTTGTTCCACGTTCTCCTACAAAAGTTTCATAGCCATCCGGCAATTCCATAATAAAATCATGGATATTCGCTCTCTTTGCTGCAGCTATGATTTCTTCCATCGACGCACCCGGCTTTCCATATGCAATGTTATCACGGATACTTCCGCAGAATAAGTACACATCCTGCTGTACCAGACCTATCTGACTACGCAGACTCTTTAAAGTCAGTTCTCTTACATCTTTTCCATCAATTGTAATACGTCCGCCGGTCACATCATAGAATCTTGGAAGCAGTGAACAGATTGTTGTCTTTCCACTTCCCGATGGTCCCACAAGCGCAATTGATTTTCCTGCAGGAATATCAATCGACACATCAGCAAGTACCAGTGTATTGTCATCACTATAATGAAAAGAAACGTCTTCATAACGTACATGTCCTTTTACATTCTCCAGCGGCTTTGCATCCTTAGCATCTACAATCTCCGGTTCTGTCTCAACTACATCTAAGAATCTTCTAAATCCAGACAATCCTTTCTGCATCATCTCTGTTAACTCCACCAGAATCTGGATCGGACTGATAAAGATTCCGATATATAAAGCATACATCGCAAGGTCAGCAGCTTCCATCTGTCCATGTGCGATCAGCCATCCGCCAAATACAAGCGTCATCAGATACATCAGTCCCTGGAAGAACAGGTTTCCACTCATAAAACTGCCCATACAACGATAATTGGCATCTTTGGAAATCAGAAATCCCTGATTACTCTTTTTAAACTTCTCCCGCTCAATATCTTCATTTGCAAAAGACTGCACTACACGGATTCCCGCTAATGTATCCTGCAGGCTTGAGTTCAAATCCCCAATCTTACGTCTGTTGTCCATAAATGTTGCCTGCATCTTGCGGTTCTGTCCATAAGAAAAAATCACCATAAATACTACCAGTATCAAAAGAGGAATTGCCAGTTTCCAGTTAATCAAAAATAAAAACACAAAAGAGCCGATGATCTTTATTAATGAAATAAATAAATTTTCCGGTCCATGATGTGCAAACTCTGAAATATCAAAAAGATCTGACACAAGTTTACTCATCATTTGTCCAGAATTATTCTTATTGTAATAAGAAAATGATAATTTCTCATAATGATCAAACAACTGCTGACGCATGTCACTCTCCATACGTGCGCCCATCATATGCCCCTGGTAGCTGACATAATATTTACATCCTGTCTGAATCAAATACATTACAAACAAAATCACTGCCATCGGCAATAAAGCTTGCAGGATTGCGGAAGAACTCTCCGTAAATAAGGTCTTCGTTAGTATCCTCAAAATCTGCGGAAATGCCAGGTCCACCAGACTGATTACAGCAGCACAGATTAAATCCAGAAAAAATACACCCTTGTATGGTCCATAATATTGAATAAATTTTTTTAATGTATGCATACCAATCTCCTTTTCTTTCAAATGAATCTGGTATATTATATCATAAAACAGAGGCGATTGGGAACATAGTAGACCATTTAGGGACGGAGTTTAGTGGCTTTTTTGCTAGCAAAAAAGCCACTAAACTCCGTCCCCAAATGGTCTCGATTCCCAATCGCCGCCCTTAAAGTTGCCAGTAATATCTTAACATGATAAAATACAATTAATTCAAGTCGAGCGATTAGAAAGGAGGTTGGTGTTTTATGAAGAACCTGAAAGAACTGACAATTCTCCATTCAAATGATATGCATGGAGATTTTTTAGCTGAAAAAATCGATGAAAAACTGGTCGGAGGAGTATCTCTTCTCTCTGGATATGTAAATATGGTACGCAAGCAGGAAAAAAATGTGCTTTATGCAATTGCCGGAGATATGTTTCGTGGTTCTGTTATCGACTCTGAATATAAGGGAGTCTCAACAATCGGAATCATGAACCTGCTTGGCCCGGATGTAGCAACAATTGGTAATCATGAAGTTGATTATGGACTGGCGCATTTGTTATTCTTAGAAAAATGTGCTAATTTTCCTATTATCAATGCCAATTTCCACATCCGCTCCAATCATAGGCGTCTCTTCCAGCCGCTTTATATTGCAGAAGTAGATGGTATGAAGATCCTTTTTATCGGAATCATAACCGAAGATGTTCTTGCACAGACAAAGGCAGAGGAATTGATTGGCTCTTTCGTAGATATTGGGGAAGCTGCGGAAGAAGTAGGTAATATATGTAATGCCTACAATGCCATTGACATCGATTTTACAGTGCTTCTGACACATATTGGATTTGAAGAAGACAAGAAACTGGCTGCATTGCTCGACCCAGCCTGGGGCGTTGATGTCATTATCGGGGGCCATTCGCATACATTTCTGGAAGAACCCGTCCTTGTAAATGATATTTATATTGTACAGGCAGGCACCGGAACTGATCAAATCGGCCGTTTCGATATTATGGTAGACACAGACCGCAATGCTATCGATACATTTACATGGGAACTAATTCCTATAAATAATGAGACTGCCCCAAGGGATGAGGCTATGGAAGAGTACATAACACATTTTAAGCAGGCAACTGATCAAAAATATGATCGCATTGTAACACGATTCACAAAATGTCTGACCCATCCTCTTAGAAATCAAGAGACAGCCCTTGGTAATCTGATTTCCGATATTTTAAGAGATAGTCTGGGCGTTGACCTCATGCTGCTTGGGTCCGGTGAGATACGAAGCTATGAATTAGGGCCGGTAGTTCATTATCACAGCCTGGTGGAATGTCTGCCATATGATGAAGCTGTGTATATGTTAAAAGTTACCGGTGCACAATTAAAACACATGCTTCAATATATGTTGCGGGAAGAGGCATTTCACGGGGAACATACTGAATTTTATCAAATTTCTCATGGTATCCAGATTGTATGGTCACGTAAAGAGCAGCGATTTTCCAAACTGGAACTGAATGGTAAGCCACTGGATGAAAATCAACTATATTCAATTGCTTTAACCAAATATCACTTTATAAATGTACAAGACTTTTTAGACCTTTCACTGGAAGAAGCAAAAAGAAATGCTTTTCCTCGCGTGTTGGCTACATCCTGCCGGGATATTATCGAAGAATATATGATGGTAACGCAACATCTTTGCAGGGAAATAGAAGGACGATTAATTATTGAAGAATGAGGCAGGGACTGGGGGACCAGGGACCATTTGGGGACGGAGTTTAGTGGCTTTTTTTGCTCGCAAAAAAGCCACTAAACTCCGTCCCCAAATGGTCCCTGTTATTTACTTTTTCTTCTTAATATCAGCACAATAATCACTCCTGCTGCAATCACTGCTATTGTATAAAGCATCGGTCTTGTTTCATCTCCTGTGACTGCTGCCATCTGGTTCTTCAGCTTATTCATCGGAGTTTTCTTCCCTGAATCCTGTCCATTCCCGTTGCCCGTAGTTCCTTTATTTGTATCTTTATTCGTATTTTTATCCTTATCTGGATTTTTTCCCGAATTTTTATCTTTGTCCGGGTCCTTATCTTTGTCCTGTTCTTTATCTTTGTCCGGGTCTTTGCTTTCGCCGCCGCTGGTATCTTCTGCTGTCTCAATGACCAGTGTCGTATCCTCACAGACTTCTTCCAGTATCAGATATCCGTCCTTGAACTGTTCCGTAACATCTTCCCCGTTCAGAAGAATCCTTGAAACCTTCCATCCTTCCTCCGGTGTGATCTGGATCTTCGGCTCGGCAAAACGATCCACAACAAAGTTATCACTGATTCCCTCTTCGTCCCGCGTCTCTTCGTCTTCAAATGCTACAATTGCATGACTTTTTTCCACACGGATATTGTGTGAGTCCGGCACCGTCGTACTGATGGTGCTCTGGGAATTCGATGTGCTTCCTGCATCTGCTGCTAAAACGGATAGGGTTGTAAAATACATGGCAATAACTGTCGCAGCTATAATCAGAATGGTCGCAATCAGCGCAGTTGTCACTCTGACTTTGCTGTTTTCCACACTTCCTGACGAAATTCCTTTTATTTTCCTCATGAAATCCCCCCTTACTCACTTTTGTCTACATAGGATATGGTAAATGTTACCGTATCTGAGTACTGTCCGGCCACCGCCTTCTTCCAGTCTTCTTTTTTTATCACGATGGTAAGAGGTGTCTCTTCCCCTGCTTTTGTATACTGCACTGACGTAAATGGGTGGCTTCCCGCCTCGTCCCCAGCCAAAATCTGATAAGGAATTACTGCTTTTGAATTGTTGGAATTCTTCAAGTTAAAATCAGCTAACAGTGACACCTGAATACATTTTCCATCCTCTATCTGCACCTGATCCACCACAATTTTTCCATATGGAACTTCTGTCTCATTGAACTGCATACTTGTATCTACCGGTATTGTAACCTGGTAAGCAGGATCCACATGATAGGTGACCGTTGAACTTCCTGCCGTCTGAGTGGTTGCTGCATAGGCTGGCTTTTCCAAACAGGTAAACAGCACCGGAGTCAGTAGTGCGAAAAAAATTCGTGTTCTGATACTTCTCTTTTTCATCGTTCTCCCCTCCTGTTACTGTGCAATTAATGTAGTCTCTACATTTGCTCCGTTCATGGCGGAACCATCCGTGAGTGATGCTGTCGTAATCTTGATGGTCGCCGGATATTCTCCCGCTGCAAGTGCTTTGTCTAATGTCACCTCTGTAATCGCCTTCCCCGGCTCCACCATCTTCGATGTGTAAATTGTCTCGTCCGTATCATTTAATACAATTTCAAATGTAAAGTAACATGGGTTTCCTTCCGGATTCATCAGGTTCATCTGCACGTCTTTTTTGTCTGCCTCGATGGTAATGGACGGATAGCCTGGTATCCGGATTCCTGTCGGCTTTTCCCCGGTATCTTCTGCCGTCTGGGTCTTCGCATTTGGATCCAGATCCGGCGTAAAAGCCGAATCTGAACCTCCTTTTAATTTCATGAAATAAATCAGTCCTGCAATGATGACCGCACACAGACAGATGATAATGACAATAAATATTTTATTTTTTCCTGTATGTTCTTTCATCTGTTTCCTCCTACTCAAATGTAATATCTACATTCAGATTGCTGAGATCATATCGATCCGGTCCTATTCCATGTGCATCAAATTCCAGCGTCAGACTGTCCACATCAATCTTGTTTCCGGTCGTAAGTGTATATTCACAGGTAATCGTTTTACCGTTTTTCTTCTTCAGATCCTCCGTATTTGTCTTCCACTCTGTGTGATCCTTATTATCGGATTTCGTATGGTAGGAAATTCTCAGATCTGAATAACCATCTCTTACCATTTTAATCTTGTAACTAATCTTAATCCTCATCTTTGAATAATTCTGATGTACTGCATTATAGGAAATATTCTTCATATTCAAATGATATCTTGCCGGATTCAGTCCACTGTCTCCTGTCGTCTTTACGGAAGTCTGATTACCGTCTACATAATAAGTAAATCTGGTATACTCATGTTTATCCGTCACACGATATGTATTGCCGGAATTTGATGGTCTGTAAGAATATTTTTGGTTCGCTTTCCAGCTTGCGTATAAGGTAATATCTTTCGCATCCTGAAGCTGCAGCTCTTTCGTACTCATGTTAAATGCTGTGTTGGCTCCTTCTTTTTTCCAGCCTTTGAACTCCCAGCCGTAACGCGTCGGATCTGACGGGAACTGATATTTATCACCGTATTTGGTCCTTCTAACTGTCTTCGCTCTTCCGTCACCATAGTCAAATGTAACATTGTACACATTTGCCTCCCATTCCGGATAGAGTGTCACAACACCGCCGTTTACATCGGTCAGCTTTGACACCTTCTGCTGGTCAGAGTAATATGTCTTCTTGCCCTTCTTATCCACAGTGTACCATCTCTTAAAGGAGTGGCCCTTGCATGTAAATCCGCATTTTGGAAGTGTTACATTTTCCGTGTAATTGACCGTCTTGGCTGCCATGGAACCTTTCGCCTCCGTACCGCTTAAGATAAATGTAATCTGATATGTATTCTCTCTCCAGTTCGCCTTATACTCCCGTTTTTCTATAGAGCCCTGTTTTACAGACACATTGTCACTTACTCCTGTAATTTGGGTTCCGCTCCAACCAGTAAATGTGTATCCTGCCCGGACTGGATTTTTCAGTTTGAATACAGTGGTATCCACGTTGTAAGTCGTCGGATTCTTCTCCCCGGACTTCATGCTTCCGCCATTTAAGTCATAAGTAATCTGGTATGTCTCCTGTTCCCATATTGCTGTGTAAATATGACTTTCGGCCGGCATAGTCGTCGGAAGCTTGTCCACTTTCTTACCATTCTCACTCCAGTTTTTGAAAATGTATCCTTTTCTTGTCGGGTCTTTTGGTACACTTATCTTGTCACCATAATTTCCTTTGATTGGTGAAACAGACGTTCCTTCTCCTGTCTTGAACTGAAGGGTATATTCCATCTTCAGCCACTGTGCCTTATAGGTAAGGTCTTTATCCGGAACCGTCATTTCCACCTCTTCGTCCCAGCCAAGGAACTGGTATCCGGTTCTTGTCGGCGCTTTCGGCACTGTGATATTCGCACCATAGCGTTCGGTCACGACAATCTTACTGTCGTCCTCACCCTTTTCTGCAGCGAATGTTCCTGAATCTGCGTCAAATGTGACTGTATGTACATTTCTCTTATAGTAGTACTTCACTGTCGTCTGTCCGTCTCCGGAAATGGTAACTTTCTCTGTCTTCGGTTCCTCGAAACCTTTATATTTCATGACCTCTGGTGTCACTTCGCTATCCACAGCCGCCCGTGCATGACTGCTTTCTTTCAGAGTATAACCGTCACCTTGTACATTTTGCTGATAATGTTCTACTACATAGTTGACGATGTTTGCTTCCCATTTTGCATAGAGTGTCAGATCCTGATCCGGCATATTGGCTTTGTACTCTTTCGTACATTTTTCGTCTGTATACCAGCCTGCAAATGCATAGCCCGCTCTTGTGACCTGTGGAATCGTCATGCCATATCTCGCTTCTATGGTCTTATCTGTCTTACTATCGTAGTTCTTAAGCGTCAGCGTATGCACATTTCTTGTATAGCGGTAAATGACCGTTGTTCTTCCATCACCTTCGACTATCACCTGCTGTTTCTCCGGTGCTGTAAATCCATCAAAGTTCTTTACTTCTGGTGTGACAACCGTATCCGTATCGGCGTTGAAGTTCTCCTGTGCTCCCAGTGAATATCCATCATCATTGGCATTTTGCAGACAATGCTCAACTGTGTAGTTTACACTCTGCACATCCCATTTTGCATAAAGTGTGATGTCACGATCCGGAATCACTCCGTCAAATGCTTTTGTAAACTCTGCGTCTGTATACCAGCCTGCAAATGCATAACCGGCACGATATGGTTTTTCATTCCATTTCTCACCATATGCAAGTTCTTTTGTCTCGCTGTCATCACCGTTATTGTAATGGATCGTTACCTGATGGCGGTCACGTGTATATTCGTAATCTACATATGTGATCTCTCCATCATCTACTACATCATAGCTAACCGGCTCTGGTGCTGTAAATCCTTCATACGCTTTTACTGCCAGCGTCAGATGTTCTCCTGTTTTAGCTGTGACAGTTTCTGTCTCTGCCAGATCATACTGCTCTGAATTGCCAATAGACTGTTGATAATGTCTCACCTGATAAGTCTTCATTCCGGCTTCCCATTTTGCATAGAGTGTCAGGTCATGTGCCGGCATGGTCATCTGTGCGTACGGCTGTGTCAGAGCTTCGTCTGTGTACCAGCCTGCAAATGCATAGCTTGTCCGCGACGGAGTATTTGTAATATCTGCCTCATAGCGGACTTTTGATATCTTGTTATCTTCTCCATTGTTCAGGACATAAGTCAGATTGTAGCTGTTCCGCGTATAGTGGTACCAGATATCCGGTCCGCCCCAGCCATTTACCTGTTCTGTTTTGGCCTCCGGCGAAGTAAATCCTTCATACTGTTTTGGCTGCGGAGTCACTTCTGATTCTGTCAGGCCGCTTAATACTTCTTCGTCCGTCAGACCAAAGTAAGAACCATCTACAGATTCTTTATAATGATAGACGGTATAGTTGCTCATCACCGGTGTCTGTTTTGCATAGAGCGTCAGATCTTTGTCCGGCATGGTTCCATCGAATCGATTGTTGAAATCTTTATCTGTATACCAGCCTTCAAAGCGATATCCATCCCGGATCGCTACTTCTGTAATTGCCGCACCAAATGGCATTCCGAATCCTTCCATATTATTTTCATCGACCCCGCGGTCTACCAGCTTCAGCTTATGGATATTTCTCGCATACTTGTATTCAATAACTGTGTTGCCGTTTCCGTCCACTGCCACGGTCTGTGCTGCCGGTGAAGTAAAGCCTTCGTAACGCTTCACGTCCGGCGTCACTTTATCTTCCGGATATGCCGCAAAGACTTCCTCTTCATATAAGATATATGGATTTTCTTCCTCAACCGGTTTATCTAAGTCCGGATACTCTTCTTTATCTCCACCCGGGTTTTCTTCTTCATCTGGCAATTTTTCCATCAGATGCCGGACTGTATAGTTAACTTTCTGCTTCTCCCATTTTGCATAGACCGTCATATCTTTTGCAGGCATCGTCTGTCCAAATGCGTTCTCACATGCCTCGTCTGTATACCATCCTTCAAATACATAACCTTTTCTTGTCGGCATCGGTGATGCAATCTTGTCACCATATCTTGCCGTCACTTCTGTCTGGTCTGATTCTCCGCCTTTTGCATCAAAGGTCAGCTTGTACTCATTCAGATCATAATATACTTTCAGTACAAGACTGCCATCTGCCTTGATTGTTCCCTTTGGCAGTTCGCCCTTTAAGTGATAGACTTTCTCATCAAGATCTGCCGCTTTTGCTGTGACTTCCTCTCCCATCTGTCCGGTCAGAGCCGCAGTCTCGCTTAAGCTGTATCCGCTGTTATCTGTATTCTGCACGTAGTATTTCACAGTATAAGTAATGCCTTCCAGTGCTTTCCATTTTGCAATGTAGGTCTTGTTCTCAGATGGAACTTCCTCTGGAACCTCAGCACCTTCTTCATCCTCCCAGCCAAGGAATTCATATCCCGGTCTGTAGACTGCCGGTGTCGGCATCATGGTTCCATATCGGTAATTTCCGTCTGCGATCACTTCTGTCTCCGTTCCATTCTCCGTCTCTTTTTCGGACTTGAATGTCTGTGTATATTTATTTCTCGCATAATAGTAATTGATGACCAGGCTGCCGTCTGCTTTTACAGTCTCCGTAAGCTGCGGCGGTGTTACAAATCCCGTACGCTCTGCCGGAACCGGACTTACTTCCTCTTCTGTCTTACCACTCATTTTCACTGGAGTCTGCGCTTCATAGGTTCCATTTGTTCCTTCTATATAATCTACGACTGTATAACCCACATCGGCTGCTTCCCATTTTGCATAGACAAGTCTGTCTTCTTCTGGCATGGTTTCCGGAATTGTATATGGAATGGTGAGATTCATGTCCTCATACCAGCCGGCAAATGTGTATCCGAGTCTTACCGGATTTTCCGGCTTCTTGATCTCTGCGTTATATTTTCCGGTAATTGCATCGACGAAAGATCCGCCATTACTCTGGAATGCAATATAGTAACCATCTCGCAGGCGGTCCCAGTGAAGCTTGATCTTTCTTGCACATGGCTTCGTATTAAAGGTACCTTCCTGGTTTTTCCATGTAATGATCATCTCGCCATCCTGCTCCGGCTCATCCCCCGGATTTACACGGATAATATTGGTCGCCGGATCATACGTAAACGCACTGTTCGTCATGGAAATGTTGAAATACTTCGTATCATCTTCGTAAATTTTCTCGTAATATTTTCCGTCGTCCAGTCCGTTCTTCATATTCATGTACTGCATCTTGAAATATTCATCCGGGATCTGAACCGACTGAATCTCCCGCTTCATATTAATCTCGGCAACCTTATCCTGGGTATAAGCAAAATCCAGTACATTTTCCAGAACACCTACCCTATAAAGCGGCCACTCATTTTCATAAAGTGTCGGATTATAGGTAAATGCATTGGACAGTGCCTGTGCCTCGAACTTCACTTCCTGATAAATACCGATTTCCAGATACATAGCTCCCATAGCACGGCTGCTTCGTCCTGCCGATGCCGTATACTTCAATTCGTAGTAGAGGTAACCCCAGACCTGTGCATAACCGCCCACATCCGCCGAGATACCGACACTGGCTATGGATGTTGATAATAATCCCACACGCACCGTGAGTCTCACACCGGCTTTAATGCCAAGAGTTCCCATAGCATATGCCGTAAATTCATACTGCTCCTCTACCAGATCTATCGTATCATTCGTTGCTGTCCGCTCTTTAACCCGTACACAGAAGACATACTCTTTCGCATTCTTATACCAATACGTCATTCCGATGGAAATGTTCACATTTGCAGAAACAACGAATTCCAGTTTCACCTGAATGTCAATAATCAGAAGCACGCGGAAATGCTGGTCTACCAGTGGATGCTTGTAGATTTCCACCCAGTCTGCCTCGTCTGCCAGAAGTTCCGAATACCTCTCTGCCAGAGACTTGGATACGGATATTTCATCTCCACCACTGACGAGATCTGATGCAGAATTTAGATAATCCTCGCCATTCTCCATCATATTTTTCAGCTCTTCGGTAATCTTGTTGACACCTTTTCGTAATTTCGAACTTGAATCAGATACCGGGTTTCCTGTTTCTGCAGTCTTGAAGTTGACGTTCAGTCCAATTCCTGTGTATTCATATAATTCCAGAGATGCCGTTACGCGGTAATCTGCAATGTACGGAATAAATCCCCATCTTTTCCACACGGCTGAACCGTCCACATCGATGGATACACGAACTTCCTGTTCAAATGTCGCTGTGATCATGATCTCGATGTCTGCGCCCCGGTTCACATGAATTGTAATCGGCACGCCGATCTCCAGTGCAAGCCTTAGTCCACTCACATCTCCGTCAAAATGTTTCAGTGTCGTACCAAGATTCGCTTTTACCGTCGGTACTCCTAATTCCACACGGGAACCGCCTGCCCCACCTGCAGCTCTTGCCTTTCTCAACTGGCCATAGCTTTGGCTCTGAATCATGATATCTGCATTCATATCTTCCTTGAGAGATTCCTGAAGCTCCTCAAAAGATTCTGTCTCCATTGCCGCATCAGCAACTCTTTCTGCCACTTCTGATGCAAATCCGCTGTCTACTGCCTGTGTCTCAATATCCTCTTCCAGCGCCTGCACATCAGTATCTTCCAGAAGGTCCTCACCTTCTACATTTTCCTTCTGATACACGTCCATAGTCTGACGCATATCTTCTTCGCTCACAGGAATATAGCTTACTATATATTTGTCTCCAGATAACAGAACACTCGTAATCTCTCCATAGAGAGACACGGTTCCGTTTCCATTTTCTCCCATTGTACCTGTGTAAAGTGCCAGATAATCGCCCTCATCTACGGTTGTCTCACTGTCCAGATCCATAGCCTGGCTCATAGCGTCATCACCAAAGGTCAGGTCACTGACATTAATCGTTACACTGTTATTATCCGGATCACCGTCCTGATCTTTATCCATAGAAAGCGGCAGCACATCCGGCATAAAGAGCACATCTTCCGGTTTTGAGCCGCGATATGTATACTTGTTCCCGTCCGCTCCTGTAATCTCGATAAATGACACATCACTGTTGTCACCAGAGGACATATCCATGGTTGGGATCACATCACCGGAATAAATTGCAACCTGGTCGCCAACTTCTAACTGCTTCTTATAAGTAAATGTTCCAGTCGTGTCACTGCCTTCTTCAGTCAGGGAACCGTCTGTTCCAACCGTCATTGCCGCGATTGAGACTTCCTCCACTTTCTTTCCATTTACAGTCAGATTGGAAAGCTCTTTCTTGTGAATATACTTAATCTCTTTATTTAACTCTACATTTCTGACTTCTTCGCGATAGACCGTAAAATCATAGACACGGATCGTCGGGTCAAACCCTGTAAAATATAATGCCTTTTCCTGAAGCTCCAGCTTATAGGCCGCCCCCGGTGTCCATCCGTTCGGATTACTGATCGTAAATGTATGGTCTGCTCCTTCGGTCACATCTACCGTAACCGTTTCAGAAGAATCTGTCACGTTTTTTATAGTGAAACTTTTCCGCACCTGATCAAGCGTCATGGATGCGCTTGTATCTGTCATCGGAATCGTAAAATCTGTTGCCACATCATTTGCTCTGGCATAAGTCGCCATGGACACTTCTTCCATCGGCTGGTTGTCTGCGTAGGAAGCATACAGTGTCACATCACTCAAAAGACGATCCTTACTGTCCACATATCTGGTGCATGCTTCATCGTAACACCAGCCAAGAAATGTACTGGACTTTTTCACCGGTGCCGGCAGATCCTTCAGAATAGTTCCTGCCTGGTACTGCTCCTCTGTTATTGTGAGCATCTGATCTGCCTGCTGCGGATTCTTCTTCGTGATAGTTCCGCCATTTGTCTCATATTTAATGTTGTACGTTGTATCTTGAAATGCAATATCAAAAGTCAGGCGATCTGTATAATCACCCGTATAGTTCGGTTTGTCCAGAATGTTGCAGTCATATTCCTGCTGCTTATGGCTCTCATCTTTCGTAAGACTTGCGACAACCGAACCATTTTCCAGCGCCGAACCACTCTGCGGATTTCTCAGTTCATATGCAAGACTATGTAAACCACTCTTTAATTTCCAGTCATTTTCAGACTGGACTGTCACACTCACATAGTCCCTGTCATATAATCCACCTGCATCCGCTTTTATCGTAAACTTATCCCCATTCGCATTGACCTTCTGTGGAATATCCACATAATAGTAACGTTCCGTCCATTTTGCATAGAGGACAACGCTGCCAGTATGATCAGCCGTACTAAGCGAAGTAACCGGTTTCCCGTTAAACTCCTCATTATCATACCAGCCGGCAAACTCATATCCCGCTTTTGTGATCTGCTCCGCTCCCGGAAGTTTTGTCACCGGCTCATCGTAATTAGACGGGGCCGTGTATCCTTCCACAAACACTCCTCCATTTTTCTTATAGTCAATGCTGGATTCCTTCAGCACATTCGACCCCTGAGACGTTCCTTCCTCCGAATGCACAACTGGATTCTGCGTATTCGCATCTTCAGCAAATGCCGTGACCGGCACCGATGTTGCAAGCAGTGCCGCACTCAAAATCATACTGATCAGACGTTTCTTCATATGTATTATCCCTCCTCATTTTTTTCTCAAAAATAAGTGTCTATACATATTGTATCAAAAAAAATACAATCCTCACATGCCCGTTGAAAGCAAAAAAAGTGCCTGTTTTACAATTTTCCTGTAAAACAGACACTTTCCATATCATATTATTGATTTACAAATTCTTTAATCTTATCGCGTTTATCAATATGTAGTTTTTCCAGAATTCCAGAGACATAGTGCTTGACTGTATTCACTGACATTCCCAGATGTTCTGCGATTTCCTGGTTCGTCCAATCCCTGCACGCCAGCATGGCTATGGAAAATTCCAGCGGAGTCAAAAGATCCGTCACTGCCTTTTGCGTCTTGGGATTGTGAATCTTCATCCAGCCGCGACTAAATGCGATTACATCGTCCACCAGCTTCCTGTACATTTCCGGCTCTTTTTTCCGGATACAGACTTCCAGAACTCCCTGAAGCAGACCATGATACTCGATAAATGGTTCCATGAGTTTGTCCGGTCTTGCCCTCTCCCATGCCCGGGTCACCGTCTGAATTGCTTCTTCCTGTTCTTTCAGATTAATCTGACACATTGCCTGTACGCACCCCATATAAATCATAGAAATCGGATAAACTCTGTCCGCCATCAAAAATGCACCCTGTACAACACCTTTTGCCTTTGCATAATCCTGTCTCAGATAAATCTCATGCGCCAAAAGACTCACTGCAAATAACCGCTGTCCAATTGGAAGATACGGAATGTACTGCTGAAGTGGTGGGGTTCCTTTCTCTGGCGGTATATGAAGAAATGTGCTGATTACATAAAATGCGAACAGACATGCTGCCTTTACATTCACAGGCGCGTCCTCCTGCATTGCCCATATCAGACACTGATGCACATCTTCCCTTGTATGCTGTGCTGCCTGAGGCTCTCCAAGTGTAAGATTCGCAAATGTATAAAGCATATCCGCCGATAGCCGAAGCATCACATCATCGTGATCCAGATAATCTTTTACCGTCTCCACACATTTTTCTGCCTGAGCTGAGAAGAAATAATATTCTCCCTGTGCAATCCGCGCCAGTTCCTTATCTTCTATTCTTTCAATTGCTTCTGCTGCCTTTCCCGGTTGAAATGCACTTCCAACCAAAGGAAGGATAACTCTGTCAGATGTTTTCATTTCTTTCACCACTTCTTATAAAATTATTTTCTCTGCCAATATGATCTTTATCGATAAAAGACATTTAAACAGTTTAATATATTTATATTATCAAAAACATTATTTTCATACAAGACTATTTTGGGGACTGGGGGGACCATTTGGGGACGGGGTTTAGTGGCTCTTTTGGCATGCCAAAAGAGC
>OIZF01001049.1_pt1 | contig 17260 bp, 17 predicted proteins | sample 1588471 | NCBI WGS metagenome assembly OIZF01 (sample SAMN03283279) | human gut metagenome | biome: human-associated habitat; material: feces | host: Homo sapiens | place: Peru | collected 2012
CGTTAGAATCAACAACTCTATATTCAACTTTTTTCATAGAGTAATATTATTTTTTCCAGATAGAATCGTCATTCAATCGTTCTTTGGCATACTTCATTAAATCTTTAACTGCTTCATTGAATTTTACTTGTTCATCAGGGGTCATATCTTCACGTTCCATACGAAAAGCTCCGATAAGCTCACTTTCTTCTTCGGATAAACCTTCCTTATGTTTTGGCTCGTCTTGACGTCCGAGTAAGTAATCTACACTTACATCAAAATATTCAGCAATTCAAGAACTAAATGAGTATGCGGAAAATTATAAGAAATTTCTGAGAGAGATTATTTAAAAGATTTTCTTGAAATTTATAGTATTGATGATATTATCAATAATAAAGATGATTTGGACTTTGTGGAAGCAGAAAATGATGAAGATTTAGCACAGGAATTAATTGAACAAATGGGTGGTTTAGAAGTTCTAAGTATAGAAACGTTACAAAGATATTTTAACTTTGGTGCTTATGGTCGAGATTTAGCGATTGGTGATTATTCAAAAACAAGTCATGGATATATTAGAGATATTTAAAGTTTAAGTAAAGAGCAAGAAAAATCTTGCTCTATTTTTTGTTGGAGGAAAAAATGGAAGAAAATTATAAAGATAAACGGGGAATTTCAGAATTATTTGATGTACCTATAAAAACACTTAATAATGATTTAACTGAAATGAGACGGACGGAATTTAATGTTTATATATTACGACCAAGTCATAAACGTGTTTATATAAATGTCCAGGGTTATAAATCTTTTCTTGAATATAAGCAAAAAATAAGAGAAAGTACAATTTAGAAAAAAGATAAAAGTAATATGCAGATATGATATAATATAAGTGCTGTATAGCTTTCTTTTATCTTTGGTAAAAGGAGGAAATATGTTTTATAAGCAACTTGATAGTGGAAAATATAGATACTTTGAAAAATACTTTGATGAAAAGAGGAATAAATGGCGACAAGTAACGGTCACATTAAAATCAAAATCAAGGGTTGCTCAATCAGAAGCTAAAAATAGATTAGCAAGAAAAATAGAGCAATCAAAAAAAGTACCAACTGCTAACGAGATTCAGGAACAAATCGTTCAAAATAAGACGGTACAAGAAATTTATGAAGAATGGGTTGTAATTAGAAAACAAGATGTTAAGCCAGCAAGTTTTGTAGCGGAGCAAATTTCTTTAAAAGGATTTATCGAAAAATTTTCAAAATATAAAGTCTCAGAAGTAAGGACTGCAGATATACAAAGCTATTTGATGGAATTAGATATTGCAAATTCAACAAGAAAAAATCGCAGAATTTACATTAGAATTTTGTTCAAATATGCTGAAAACATCGGGTATATTGATTCAAATCCAGCTGACAAAGTAGTATTACCTAAAGTAAGGTTAGAAATTGAAACATTAGAACGAGCAAATGAAAAATTTTTAAGTAAAGAAGAAATGAGTTCTGTTTTGATATTTTGCAAATCTTATAAAAAAGATATAAGGTACACTTTAGCTATGGAATTTATTTTTCTAACAGGATGTAGATTCGGTGAATTTGCTTCTATTCGTTATCAAGATATTGATTTCAAAAATAAGTTACTAAGAATTGACCACACTTTAGAATATCGTGTTGCAAAATATGATGATCGAGTTATTCAAACACCTAAAACGGTAGGTTCAATCCGCACTATTAGTTTAAGTAATCGTTGCTTGGAAATTATTGATTATTTCCAAAAAAACTGTTTAGATGATAAGTTTGTTTTTGTAAATGCGGTTGGTGGAATTTTCAGACAACCTGTATTTTATAAGTTTATTTGTGATAATTGTCAAAAAGTATTAGGGAGTGAAAGAAAATATGGTATTCATTTATTGAGACATTCTCATGTATCATTACTCGTGGAACTTGGAGTGCCAATTAAAGCAATTATGGAACGAGTTGGTCATAGAGACGAGTCAATCACTCTGAGGATTTATTCTCATATAAGTGGTACAATTAAAAATGAAATTAGTCAAAAATTGAACCAGATTAATCTGTAAAATAACTAACCAAGAGACTAACCAAGAATTAACCAAAGCAAAAAGAATCATGAGGAAGATTAGGGAATATCAATTTTTGAAATTCTTCTAAAAACTATTGTTAGAGACTTTTGAGGAAGAATAAGGAAGTATAAATAAAAATATAATGGAAATTTTTGATACACATACACATCTAAATACTAGTGAATTTGAAGGACGAATTCAAGATGAATTAGTCCAAGCTCAAACATTTGGAGTGACAAGAATTAATAATGTTGGAAGTAATTATGAATTAAATGATGCAGCACTTTTGTTGGCTGAGAAATTTGAAGAATGCTACGCAACAATTGGCTGGCATCCTGATGATGCTGCTGAATTTGATGACCAAGCTGAAAATTATTTACTGACCAAGCTGTCAGCAAAAAAAGTTATTGCTCTTGGAGAAATTGGTTTGGATTATCACTGGATGGTCCGTCCGAAAGAAGAACAAGAACGAGTTTTTAGAAGACAAATTCAGATTTCTAAGGAAATGGGGCTGCCTTTTCAAGTACATACACGTGATGCTCTTGATGATACTTATGAAATTATTAAATCAGAAGGTGTTGGTCCTGCTGGTGCGATTATGCATTCGTTTTCTGGGACAGCCGATGAGGCACTCAAATTTGTAGAGCTTGGAATGATGATTTCTTTTTCAGGTGTGGTCACTTTTAAGAAAGCTCTTGATGTTCAGGAGGCTGCGGCTACAGTTCCCTTGGATAAAATTTTAGTGGAAACTGATGCTCCTTATTTAACACCAATGCCATATCGTGGAAAAGAAAATAGACCAGCTTACACAAAATTTATTGTTGAGAAAATTGCTGAATTACGTGAAATTTCTGCTGATGAAGTGGCTAAAGCGACAACAGAAAATGCCTTGAGGATTTTTGGCTTGAAAAAATAAATTCGTATTTATTTTGATTTGGATAGGAGCTATTTTTATGAAAATTATGATTATTGGTAGTTCAGGAAGTGGTAAATCAACTTTTGCAAGAGAACTAGGAAAAATTACAAGTTATCCTATTTTGCATTTAGATAAGGTTTTTCATAAATATCCAAGTGAAATTGCCAGAGAAAAGTTACGTGAGGCGACAAGAATTTTTATTTTTCAAAATGAGAATGTGATTATTGATGGAAATTACGGTTCAACTTTAGATGAGCGATTACCTTTTGCTGATGAAGTAATCTGGTTGAAGACGCCCCGTTTAAAAACAACGTTTCGGGTGATTAAGCGCTCGATTAAGAGTCGTGTTTTTGGTAAAATTCGTCCAGATATTGCTGAAGAATTTAAAGAAAAATGGGACAAGGAATATCTGGAATTTTTAAAATTTGTTTGGACCTTTCCTGAAAAAGAGTTTCCACAGATTGAGCAAAAAATAAAAGAATTTAATGTTGAAAGTAAAGTGATTATCCTTAAAAATCGAAAAGATAAAGAGAAATATTTAGCAAATTATGGTAGAAAAGCAAAAAATTAATGAAGTAATTGTGGTAGAGGGACGAGATGACACAGCGAATCTTAAGCGTTATTTTGACTGTGAGACCTATGAAACAGGAGGTTCATCTATTGATGACAGAGATTTAGAACGACTAAAGAGGTTAGAAGATAAGCGAGGAATTATTGTTTTTACTGACCCAGATTTTCAAGGAGAACGAATTCGTAAAATCATAATGCAAGCCGTTCCAAATGCTAAACATGCTTTTTTAAATCGCGATGAGGCAAGACCTAAAGGAAAAGGTTCTTTAGGAGTTGAGCATGCAAATTTTGAAGCACTGAATCAGGCTTTGTCAGAAGTCTTTGGTGGAGAAAAAGTTACTGATGAATTCGGAAGTGCTAAAGCGCAAGAACTGTCCTCTGACAGAAGTTCTGTCAGTAAAAAAGAATTACTGACAGAACTGACACAAACTGATTTAATGAGCTTTGGCTTAGTTATGGCCGCTGACAGTAGAAAACGTCGAGAATTTCTTTGTGAGCAACTCAGAATTGGTTATGCGAATGGAAAACAAATTAAGAAACGACTTAACATGTTTAAAATTACAAAAGAACAAATTGAAAATGTAATGAAGAATTACTGACAGAAGGTAAATGTCCCTGATAGAATACATCAATGGTTTCTGTCAGTAAAATTGACTGACAGAAACTTAACATCAGTTTCAGAATACATAAAAAGTAAAAGAAAGAAAAAATGACAGAAAACAACATAGACCGCATTTCCAATATTATCCGTACTCAGGACATTTTACGTCGCCATGATTTTAATTTTAAGAAAAAATTTGGACAAAATTTCCTGACAGACCATAATATTCTGACAAAAATTACTCAAACTGCTGAACTTTCAAAAGAAGTAAATGTCATTGAAATTGGTCCTGGTATTGGCTCTTTGACTCAATATCTATTGGAAGAAGCAGCTGAAGTGATGGCTTTTGAAATTGACAAATCTTTGATTCCAATTTTAGAAGAAACGATGGCGCCTTACGATAATTTTACCTTGGTTTCGGCTGATATTTTGAAAGTTGATTTACTTTCGGAAATTCAAAAATTTAAAAATCCAAATTTACCAATCAAAGTGGTTGCGAATTTACCTTATTACATCACAACACCGATTTTGATGCATTTGATTGAAAGCAAAATTCCATTTTCAGAATTTGTGGTGATGATGCAAAAAGAAGTGGCAGACCGAATTGCTGCAAGTCCTAAAACGAAAGCTTACGGCTCATTATCAATTGCTGTTCAATATTATATGGAAGCAAGTGTAGCCTTTATCGTACCTCGAACGGTCTTTATTCCAGCACCAAATGTTGATTCAGCCATTTTGAAAATGGTTCGTCGTGAAGAGCCATTGGTTGAAGTAGAAGATGAAGAATGGTTCTTTAAAACGATGCACAGCAGTTTTGTACATCGTCGTAAAACATTGATGAATAATTTACAAGCAGCTTTTGGTAAAGAAAGTAAACCTGAAATTGAAAAATTATTGGCACAAGCAGAAATATCGCCAACAATTCGTGGTGAAGCCTTATCTATTGAAGAATTTGCTAAATTAGCTGATGCCCTACTTCCGCTTAAAAAATAAATTAAAAGGAAACGTTAACTCATGTTAGCGTTTTTGTGTTATCATGTAAGAAAATGAAGAAATATTTTAAAGTTTAATTCTTAATTTAAAGGAGAATAAAATGAGAATTGAAAAATTAAAAGCAAAAATGCTGACAGAAAATATTGATAGTTTATTGATTACTGATATGAAGAATATCTTTTATCTGACAGGATTTTCTGGAACTGCGGGCACAGTTTTTTTGACAGCAAAACGAAATATTTTTATGACAGATAGCCGTTATAGTGAAATGGCGCGTGGATTGATTAGTGATTTTGAAATTATCGAAACAAGAGATCCAATAAGTTTACTGACAGACCTGTCAGCAAGTGAATCAATTAAAAATATAGCTTTTGAAGAAACAGTTGACTATGCTTTCTTTAAAAGACTTTCCGAAGCTACTCCAGAATTAGAACTTTTAGCTACAAGTAATTTTGTTTTGGAATTGCGCCAATTTAAAGATGACACAGAGATTGATTTGATAAAAAAAGCCTGTGCAATTGCTGATGAAGCGTTTATGTCAGCTTTAAAATTCATTGAGCCGGGCCGAACTGAAATTGAAGTTGCTAATTTTCTTGATTTCAAAATGCGTGATTTAGAGGCGAGCGGAATTTCTTTTGAAACCATTGTTGCCTCAGGGAAGAGAAGTAGCTTGCCTCATGGCGTTGCGACCAGTAAAATGATTCAATTTGGTGATCCAGTGACCATTGATTTTGGTTGTTATTATGAACATTATGCTAGCGATATGACCAGAACAATTTTCGTGGGTTCTGTAGACGACAAGATGCGAACAATTTATGAAACCGTTCGTAAGGCTAATGAAGCACTTATCAAAGAAGTCAAAGCGGGAATGACTTATGCCGAATATGATAAGGTTCCGCGTACCGTCATTGAAGAAGCCGATTTTGGTCAGTATTTTACGCATGGAATTGGACATGGACTTGGTTTAGATGTTCATGAAATTCCTTATTTTAATCAATCAATGACAGAAAATCACTTGGAAGCTGGGATGGTTATTACAGATGAGCCAGGAATTTATATTCCTGAATTTGGTGGAGTCAGAATTGAAGATGACTTATTAGTGACAGAAAATGGCTGTGAAGTCTTAACAAAAGCCCCAAAAGAGCTTATCGTTATTTGAAAAAAGCAATAACTTGTGATAAAATAAGATGTTAAATCCTGTCATTTCACTTCTTTTGTGTACAGAAAAATTGCTGACAAAAGAAAAATGACAGAATATCTAAATTTATAAATACTAGGAGAAACATAAACATGGTTTTAGCAAAAGACCTTAAATCAGGCATGACATTTTTGAATGGAGAAAAACTTCTCCGCGTTATGGAAGCAAGTCATCACAAACCAGGTAAAGGGAATACAATCATGCGTATGAAACTTAAAGACGTACGCTCAGGTTCAACTTTTGATGACACTTACCGTCCTGAAGATAAGTTTGAACAAGCTGTTATTGAAACTGTAACAGCACAATACCTCTACTCAATGGATGGTATTGCTAATTTCATGAACAATGAAACTTACGAACAATATGAAATTCCAGTAGAACAAGTTAAAGATGAACTTCTTTATGTTCTTGAAAATACAGATGTTAAAATTCAATTCTACGGTACAGAAGTAATTGGTATTCAACTTCCAACAACAGTTGTTCTTGAAGTTACTGAAACACAACCATCTATTAAAGGTGCAACAGTAACAGGTTCTGGTAAACCAGCAACTATGGAAACTGGTCTTGTTGTTAACGTTCCTGATTTCGTTGAAGCTGGAACAAAACTTGAAATCAACACACAAACAGGTGAATACTTGAAACGTGCTTAATTAAGTACGATTACTGAAAAAAGTTACTGACAGCCTTTTGTCAGTAAATTTATGAAGTTTTAAGACTTCGTCAGTAAAGAAAATTCATTTTGTAAGTGAAATTTTTCCAATTGGAAAAATTTGCAAAGACAAAAGGAGAAATCAAAATGGCAGAAAAAACTGTACATTCTGAAGAACTTGGGGATATCGTCATTGCCCCTGAAGTTCTTGAAGTAATTATCGGTATTACAACAGCCAAAATCGATGGGGTACACGCCCTTCGTAACAAACGTTTTTCAGACCGCCTTGGTAAGAAAAATGAAGGCCGTGGTGTTTATATTGACTCAAAAGACGATAAAGTAGCTGTTGATATCTATGTGTACCTTACTTACGGTGTAAGCCTACCAACCGTTGCTACAAAAATCCAAAAAGAAGTGAAAGAAGCAGTTGCCCAAGCTACTGAGATTATTGTTGATGAAGTCAATATCCACGTTGTCGGAATTATGACTGAAAAACAACCAAAACCAGCGCTTGAAGACTTGTTTGATGAGGGATTTTTTGATGCCTAAGACGCTCACTCAACACCAGATTCGTCAACGAGCGGTCCAGGTCTTATTTTCTTATGCTGTCCAAAAAGAAATGGCAACAAATGTCGTAAGCTCTTTTAGAGAAAACGTTGAAAAATTAGAAGAAGAACTTTCTCAAACTGTTCGTTTTGACGTTGATTTTCGTGATGAACGAATTACTGTTCGTAAATTTCCAAAAGGACTTTCTCAACCTTTAGAAGCCATTTATGAAATTTATGAAATTCTTGGACTTAAAGATATCGAGAAAACAACGGTTGCTAAAGCTCTTGCTTTCATGCGAGATTTTGGTGGTTACGCTAAGAAAATGAATGAATATGAAGCAACAAATTTATTTGTTGGTGTCATGGCAAATTTGAAATTGATTCGTTTGTTCCAAATTGAACTTGATGAAGAACCTGTTGCGCCAAAAGTTCTAGAATTTTTCAAAAATCTTCCAGAAAATGCGACAGCTGAACAATCTCTTGAAACTTTCCAAAAAACCTTCTCATTCCTTCATGAAAATGTTCTTGAAAAATATACAAGTGATTTATTCACTCCAAGTACTTTAAAAGAAGAACTTGATGAACAATTAGCACAAGCAGAAAATAATGCTCAATCACAATTGTCAGAGCTTTTGAAAAATACAAAACGCTTTGTTCTCAATTATGACAATGATCGTCCAGAAGATCTTGAAGCTCCTGAATACTTTACACAACTTGTTGATGGAGTTTTAGATAAAAAAGAAGATTTGGAAGCAAATGTTTCTAAATATTTGGCAAAAACTTGGTCATTTTCACGTTTGACTCTTGTTGAACAAGCAATCCTTCAAGTTTCTAGTTATGAAATATTATATACAGAAACACCTGATGTTGTTGCGGTCAATGAAGCAGTTGAGCTTTCAAAAGACTTTAGTGATGAAAAATCAAGTCGATTCATCAATGGTGTATTAACCAACTTCTTAAAATAAAATTAATAAAAAAGTTACCGATAATTTTATCTGTAGCTTTTTTTTATTACGTTTTTCTAGCTTTTGTAATTAATGAGTTATCTTATTTAACATTACTTATTAATTTTCTGAAAAATCACACTAAATATTGGTATATTTTTTTTAAAAGATATATAATAAAAGAAAACGTTTTCTTTTGCGATTCTACACTATTTTTAGAGAATTAAGGAGTAAAAATGCTCACCAATAATTTTTCAATTGAACCTTACGGAGAAAAAGCTTACCATACGGGGATAGCAGTGCCAGTTTTTTCACTAAGAACTGAAAATTCTAGTGGGGTAGGGCAATTTTCAGATTTGAAAGAGTTAGCCGATTTTGCCCACCGTTCTGGGATGGACATCATTCAATTATTACCAATTAATGATACCAGTACTTTTATGGACTGGCGCGATTCATATCCTTATCGTGCCATTTCTGTTTTTGCATTGCATCCAATTTATTTAGATATTCATATCTTTTGGGATTCTTACACAAAAATTCAACAAGAAAAGCTTCTCATCGCGGAATTAGAATTAAATGCTTTAGAAAAAATAGATTATGAAAAAGCATTAGCCTTAAAATGGGAATATGCTGAAATTATTTATCAAAACTCAGCTCATAAATTTAAAGCAAGCAAAGATTATCAGCAATTTTATCAGCAAAATGAGGATTGGTTAAAGGCCTATGCGGCATTTTCGTATTTAAGAGATATCAATCAAAGTGCTAATTTTATGAATTGGGGAAAGTATGCCACTTATAGTGAAGATTTCTTTGAAAAGTTAACTTCAGAAAGTAACCAATTGGATTTATATATCTTTGTGCAGTACCTTTTGCATTATCAACTTTCAGAAGCCGTTGACTATTGTCATCAATTAGGAATTGCACTAAAAGGAGATATCGCAATTGGAATTGCTCATGATTCCGTAGACGCTTGGACTCATCCAGAACTTTTTCATCTTGATAAACAAGCTGGCGCTCCTCCTGATATTTTTGCTGTAAATGGACAAAATTGGGGCTTTCCAACCTACAATTGGAAAAAAATGGCCGAAGATGGTTATGCATGGTGGAAAAAACGGTTAACAGCCATGTCTAATTATTTTGATGCTTATCGGCTGGACCATATTCTTGGTTTCTTTAGAATATGGCAGATGCCAGAGGATTCCGTAAGAGGTTTATTGGGCCAATTTTCACCAGCTATTGCCTTGTCAGCAGAAGAAATTGAAAATAACTATGGTATTCCATTAAGACAATGGGGCCTCGAGCGGTTTATTAATCCTTTCATCAAGGATTGGGTAATTGATGAAATTTTTGGCCGAGATAATCGAGATTGGATTATTCAAACATTTCTGGATTATATAGGTAATGGAAATTATACATTTCAAAATGAGTATAATAACCAGAAAAAAGTAGAAAAAGCTCAATTAGAAGATTGGGTGCGAGAAGGACTTTATAAATTACATGAAAATATAATATTATTAAAAGATGATGAGGATTCGGGAAAATATCATCCACGTATTTCTTTAATGCAAACAATTAGCTTTCGAGAATTTGGTGATGACTATAAAGGACGGCTTGAAAAACTTTATAATGACTATTTTTATGGAAGGAATTATGAATTTTGGAAAGAAAAGGCCTATGAAAAATTACCAGTTTTAAAAGATGCTACGAATATGTTGGCTTGTGGTGAAGATTTAGGAATGGTTCCCGCCAATGTACCAGATGTCATGAATCATCTTAATATTCTACGTTTGATAATTGAGAGAATGCCTTCAGATAATCGATTTGTCAGTCCTTTAAACGAAGTTCCCTATTTATCGGTCCTAACGACTTCAAGTCACGATACAAGTCCACTAAGAGCTTGGTGGGAAGAAAATCATGAGGAAATTCAACGTTACTACAATGAAGTCATGGGTTGGTATGGCGAAGCTCCTTATTATGCAAGTGCAGAAATTATCCAAGAGATAGTTAAAAGGCACTTAAACTCCAATGCGATGATGGTTATCTTACCTATTCAAGATTGGTTAGCAATGAGTGAACAATTGCGAAAAGAAGATGCAAAATCCGAACAAATTAATATTCCAGCAAATCCATACCATTACTGGAATTACCGATTGCATTGTCAACTTGAAACATTGATTGATAATCAGGATTGGACTGAATTTTTAAAGAAATTTATTAAAGAAACTAAAAGAGACTATTAAATTTCAAAGTAAATCATTTTGAATTAGAAAGTATAAATTATAAAATAATAATAAATATGTAAAAAAACAAAAATTTTGTGAAAAAAATGGAGGTTTCATTATGGCAATTGAAATGCTTGGTCTTATTCTTGCTGGTGGTCAAGGGACGCGTTTAGGTAAATTGACAAAAGATGTTGCAAAACCTGCTGTTCCTTTTGGAGGTCGTTATCGTATCATTGATTTTGCCTTATCAAATTGTGCAAATTCCAATGTAAAAAATGTTGGCGTCATTACTCAGTACCAACCTTTAACTCTAAATGCTCATATTGGAAATGGAGCACCATGGGGGTTAAATGGAATCAATAGTGGAGTCACTATTCTCCAACCCTATTCTTCACAAGAAGGTTCTAAATGGTTTGAAGGAACCTCTCACGCTGTTTATCAAAATATCTCTTATATTGACCAGCAAAATCCAGAATATGTTCTCATTCTCTCGGGAGATCATATTTATAAAATGGATTATGAAGCCATGTTAGAAAGCCACAAAGAACGTGAAGCTAGTTTAACAGTTTCGGTAATGGAAGTTCCGCTTGAAGAAGCAAGCCGTTTTGGAATCATGAACACCGACGATAATGACCGAATTATTGAATTTGAAGAAAAACCTAAAGAACCAAAGTCAAATCTTGCTTCAATGGGAATCTATATTTTCAATTGGAAAAGGCTTCGCGAAGTTCTTGTGAATGGTTACTCGAAAGGAAATCCAATGGAAGATTTCGGTGGAGATGTTATCCCGGCTTATATTGAAGCTGGAGAAAATGTGTTTGCTTACCGCTTTAAGGGATATTGGAAAGACGTTGGAACCATTGATTCTCTTCATCAATCCAGTATGGAATTTCTTGATTTAAATAATGAACTAAATATTACAGATAAATCTTGGCGGATTTATTCACATAATGATATTTCAGCTCCACAGTTTATCACAGAAAAATCCAATGTAAAAAATGCACTTGTTGGTGATGGCTGTTACGTTGATGGAACAGTTGTTCATTCAATCCTTTCACAGAATGTCCATGTTCAAGAAGGAACAGTGATTGAGGACAGTTTCATTATGTCTGGGACATTTATTGGGGAAAACGTTACAATCAAAAATGCAATCATTGGTGAAAATGCAAAAATTGGTGATAATGTAGAAATAATCGGTGAAAATGAAGTCGCAGTGATTGGTCACGGAGAAATTAAAGGAGAAAATAAAAATGAACAATAGTAATAAAATGGCAGCAATCCTCTCAAATATTTCTTCAAGCAAACACTTAAGCCCCTTAACAGAGGTTCGTCCGATTGCTACTCTTCCTTTTGATTGTAAATATCGTTTGATTGATTTTCCATTGTCATCATTATCAAATGCCCATGTAGATAATATTTTTATGACCTTTAATGAAGGAGAAACACAATCTGTTTTTGACCATCTAGGGTCAGGTGGCGAATGGGGCTTGGATGGCTTTAATAGTCGTTACTTTGTCTATATTCAGCAAGATTTTGACCGTTTAAGGGAACAAGGTAAAGATTATTTTGCTCAACAGTTAAATTTTCTGCGTAAATCTAAAGCACCATATACGGTTCTTTTAGGCAGTAAATTTATTTGTAATGTCGATTTAACGGCTGTTCTTAAAATACATAAATTGGCAGGTAAGGAAATAACCACCGTTTATAAAAAAGTTTCTCCAGATTTAGCAAGTGAGTATGATACTATTCTTCGTTTTGATGAATCAGGGAAAATGAGTAACTGTTATGTTAATCAATTAGAAAATCCCCAAGAAAAAGAAGCCCTTTGTTTGAATCTCTTTATCGTGAACACCGATTGGTTGATTAATTTTATAAAAGAGATGCAAGATATGAGAGAATTGACCTCTATTGCCCGTCTCATTCGTGTTTATATGAAGAACTATGATGTGAATACTTATGAATACACAGGTTATATGAGTAATATCACTAATATTAAGTCATTTTATGATGCCAATATGGTCATGCTCGACCCCCAAAATTTTACCTCTCTTTTATATAGTAGCCAACCTGTTTATACTAAGATTAAAAATGAAGTTCCCACTTATTTTTCTGAGAATAGTAAAGTGGAGAATAGTCAATTAGGTTCTGGTTGTATTATCAATGGTAAAGTAAAAAATTCTCTCATTTCTCGTGGAGTTAAGATTCAAGATGATGCCTTAATTGAAGAATCATTAGTTTTTACCAACTCTGAAGTTAAAAGTGGCGCTCAAGTTAAATTTGCCATCATTGATAAAGGAGTGGTTGTCGAAAATAATGTCAAAATTATTGGTAGTTCAGAAAAACCAGTAGTGATTCCTAAAGGAACAGTTGTTACCGCAGATATCTTATAGAAGACAAATGACGCTGATAATATTTATCGGCGTTCTTGAATAAAATTCAAAGATAAAAGGATTTTATTTTAAAGAGGAAATGAAAGAGAGAAAAATGAAAGTTTTATTTGCATCAAGTGAATGTGCCCCCTTTTTTAAGACGGGAGGACTTGGAGATGTAGCTGGAGCACTGCCCAAAGAATTGGCTAAAAAAAGTGAGATAGATTCAGTTGCTGTGATCCTTCCTTATTTTAAGAATGAAATGAAAGAAGAATATCGTTCACTTTTAAAAGATGAATTTTATGATTTTGTTGATGTTGGTTGGCGACACGAATATGTTGGAGTTAAAAGTCTAGAAAAAGAGGGTGTGAAGTATTATTTTCTAGATAATGAACATTATTTTGGTAGAGGACAACTCTATGGTTATGGCGATGATGGAGAGCGCTTTGCCTTTTTTGACTTGGCTCTTTGCCAACTCTTAGAAAAGTTAGATTTCATTCCAGATGTTTTGCATGTCAATGATTGGCAGACTGCAATGGTTCCTTTTTTACTTAAGGAAAAATACAACTGGATTAAGGCCTATGAAAAAATTAAAACAGTACTGACCATTCATAATATTGAATTTCAAGGCTTGATGCATGGAGATGCTTTAAGTGAGCTTTTTGGTATGGGAATGGAACGCTATTTTGAAGGAGTGGTCCGTCATAATGGTATGCTAAATATGTTAAAAACAGGAATTTTATATGCGGATCGGGTTAATACAGTTTCGCCAACTTACGCTAAGGAAATACAGACCTCAGAATTTGGTTGTGGTTTAGAATCGATTTTACAATATGTAGCTGGAAAAGTTTCTGGAATTTTAAATGGGATAGATTATGATATCTATAATCCCGAAAATGATAAATTAATTCCTTACCATTTCAGCAAGGGAGAACTTTCTGGGAAAGGGAAAATGAAATCCGAACTCCAAAAGCGAACAGGATTACCATTGAATCCAAATGTTCCATTGATTGGGATGGTCTCCCGTTTAACGAATCAAAAAGGATTTGATTTAGTTTTGAGTCAGTTGGAAAATGTGTTGGAAGAAAATGTGCAAATTGTCCTATTAGGAACAGGTTTCCCTGAAATTGAAGAAGGTTTTAGATATTTTTCTCAAAAATATCCAGATAAGTTGTCAGCAAATATTGCATTTGACCTTCAATTTGCTCAGGAAATTTATGCTGGTTCTGATTTCTTCTTGATGCCATCTGCTTTTGAACCTTGTGGCCTATCACAGATGATTGCAATGAGATATGGAACTTTACCAATCGTTCATGAAATTGGTGGTTTGAAAGATACTGTGATTCCATTTAATCCTATTAGCAAAGAAGGAACAGGATTTGGTTTTGTTGATTTTGAAGGACAGATTTTATTGGAGACGATTAATCGTGCACTTGAAGTTTATGGAAAAGAACCAGAAGTCTTAAATAAAATGGTTTTATCAGCAATGAGTAAAGATTTTTCTTGGGGAACGAAGGCTCAACAATACATTGAACTCTATCAGGAATTATAAATTGTCGCAATCGATTGCGCTTGTGATTAAATTGTGGTAGAATTCATTTTAAAATAAAAGATGTTTGAGAATAATAAAGGAGCGACGATTGAAACTTTCTAAAAAACAATTTAAGCAAGATTTCGAAGAGCGTCTAACTTCAAAATTTGCGACTGACCTGACAAAAGCAGGTTATCAAGAAATTTATGATGCATTGGCATCTGTTGTGAAACATTACTATGCTAATATTTGGGTAGCCGATAATCAATATAAGGATGAAACTGGAAAAAAGCAAGCATATTATTTTTCGATTGAGTTTTTACCAGGAAAAATGCTTAAATCAAATTTACTTAACTTAGGTATTTTAAATACCGTTCGAGAAGGGTTAAATGATTTTGGAATTGAACTGGATGAGGTTGCTAAGATAGAACCAGATATGGCCATTGGAAATGGAGGTTTGGGGCGCTTAGCTAGCTGTTTCATGGATTCTTTAGCTTCAACGGGGCTTCCAGGAAATGGAAATGGCATTCGCTATCGGTATGGATTATTCAAACAAAAAATAGTAGATGGTTACCAAGTAGAATTACCTGATTCTTGGCTAAATAATGGGAATCCTTGGGAAGTACGTAGAGCAGACAAAGCAGTTGAAGTAACATTTGGTGGTGAAGTTTGGTTAGAAGATGATGGAAAAGGAAATTTGATTCCTCATTATAAGGACCAGGAACGTGTTCTAGCTGTTCCATATGATACGCCCATGGTTGGTTTTGAAAATACAACGGTCAATAATATGTGTCTGTGGCGCTCAGAAGTGCCAGAGGAATTAGACCCTAAATTTCAAAATTTGGATTATATGCGACAAACTTCGATGCTCTCTGCTGAACTTTATCCAGATGATTCTAATTATGATGGGCGACTTTTACGTTTGAAGCAAGAATATTTCTTTGTTTCTGCTGGACTTCAACGAATTTTGCACCACTATAAAGGAACACAAAAAAAAGATATTCGAAAAATTGGGGATTATATTGCTGTCCATATTAATGATACGCATCCTGCACTTTGTGTTCCAGAATTCATGCGCCTTTTAGTTGATGAATATGGTGTGGGCTGGAATCGAGCTTGGGATACAACCCTTAAGGTAATGTCTTATACCAATCATACAATTTTATCGGAAGCTTTGGAAAAGTGGCCAGAAGAGATGATTAAACAACTTTTGCCTCGAATTTATCAAATTATTGTGGAAATTGACCGGAGACGTACGGCTGAGTTGCTTCCTAAAGTGGGTGCAACGCTGGTGCATAATACGAGAATTATCAAAGATGGACAAATTCATATGGCCAACTTGTCAATCATTGGTTCACATTCAACCAATGGCGTAGCCAAATTACATTCTGATTTATTAAAGGATGTTGAACTTCATGATTTCTATGAAATTTATCCTGAACGTTTTAATAATAAGACAAATGGAATTGCTGACCGTCGTTGGATTCAGATTGCAAATGAACGCTTGTCTGGAATTATTGATGAAACAATTGGTAAATCATGGCGTCATGATTTAGATGAATTGAAGCTGCTGAAAAATTTTAAAAATGATGAAAAAACACTTGAACAACTTCAAAAAGCTAAATTTGATGATAAACTACGATTGGCTGCGGTGATTAAAGAACAAAATGGAATTACGGTTAATCCTGATGCGATTTTTGATGTTCAAGTAAAACGGCTGCATGCTTATAAGCGACAATTGTTAAATGCTTTGCATATTCTAAAATTATATTTTGATTTGAAAGATAATCCGGAATTAGATATGGTTCCTCGAGTATTTATTTTCGGGGCAAAAGCGGCTCCTTCATATCATTATGCTAAATCTATCATTAAAGTAATTAACGAAATAGCAAATATGATTAATAAGGATCAAACGATTAAAGATAAACTCAAAGTTGTCTTTATGGAAAATTATAATGTAAGTTTGGCGGAAGTGATTATCCCAGCAGCCAATGTTGGAGAACAAATTTCTTTGGCCTCTAAAGAAGCATCTGGAACTTCAAATATGAAGTTTATGCTAAATGGTGCTTTAACCATTGGAACACTTGATGGCGCAAATATTGAAATTTTTGAAGCGGCAGGGGATGGAAATAATTTTGTTTTTGGGCTGACTAAGGATGAAGTTTATGAATATTATCGCAATGGTAATTATAATGCGCGTGATATTTATGAACAAAATCCAGTAGTTAATCGAATTTTGAATGCCTTAATTGACGGAACGGTGCCAAATATTAAAAGTGAAGGTCGCGAAATTTTTGATTCGCTTACCGTTTATAATGATGAATATTTTGTACTTCGTGATTTTAATGATTATGTTCGGGCACAAGCTGAACTTGAAAAACTTTACCGTGACCAAAAAGCATGGACTCAAGCAAGTTTAATGAATATTGCCAATGTGGGACGTTTTAGTTCTGACCGAACAGTTAGGGAATATGCTGATGACATTTGGTATATAAAGGCTAAAAAAGAATGAAGAAATCTACTGGCAGAAGAAATTTAAGTAGCTTTTAGACTCAAATGTTAATAAAGGAAATAAGAATTAGATGTATTATTATAATCCGTGGAATTTAGATAATAAACAACCTTTTGGGGCCATTAAAGTTGGAAACTCAATGAGCTTGAGTTTTACA
>OIZF01001052.1_pt1 | contig 17241 bp, 13 predicted proteins | sample 1588471 | NCBI WGS metagenome assembly OIZF01 (sample SAMN03283279) | human gut metagenome | biome: human-associated habitat; material: feces | host: Homo sapiens | place: Peru | collected 2012
ATGGGTATCGACACAGGCGGCTATGTGGAGTGCGCCAACCGCACCCTGCCCGCCTTCCTGTCCAGCTACAAGAGCAAGTTCGAGCTGGCCTTCATCCACCAGTCTGCCCCTGGCATCATGGTCAACGTCCGTGGTGACAACATCGGCAACATCATCTCCGACAACCACTACACCATGGCTAAGGCTAAGCTGAACAAGGACAACGGCGACACCTTCTACTATGTGTTCGACGAGGCTTCTGCTGTGAAGCTCCGCGACAGCGAGTCCTACGGCTTCAACGGCTATGTGGCTATGTTCGAGAAGGGCGAGGCTGTCCACTACGACAGCGTGGAGAAGGCCTCTGAGGAGCTGAACCTGCCCAACCTGGCAGACGCCATCGAGGCCAACAACGCCGCCGCTCTGGCTGGCGAGCCCGACGAGTTCGGCCGCCGCAACTGCCCCTACATCGAGACCCGTGACGGCCTGTGGGCTATCCGTGTGGACCCCACCTTCTACCTGACCACCGCTGGTCTGGCCATCGACACCGATTGCCACGTGCTGAATGAGGAGAAGAAGGCCATCCCCGGCCTGTACGCTGCCGGCGACGTCTGCGGCTCCATCGAGGAGAAGGACGCCAAACAGTACGGCATGGGCTTTGACGCCGCTCTGACCTACGGCTACATCATGGGCGAGACCCTGAAGAAGGAGATCTGATCTCCCCTTCCGGCACCCTGACACAACGCAAGAAGGCTGCTGCACACACTGTGCAGCAGCCTTCTTTTTTTGTTATGCGTTCAAAAAGAGCTTATTCCAGGCCCTTCTGCTGGGCGTATTCCTCCAGCAGTTCCCGCTCAAGGAAGGGGGTCTTGACGCCCTCGCGGTCGCGGTAGGTCTCGTGCCCCTTTCCGATGACGGCGATCAGGTCGCCCTCCTGTGCGTGATCCACTGCGTAGTGCAGCGCGTCCAGACGGTCGGGGATCTCCACGAACTTCGCGTCCGGGTTGCCCTTGTTCATGCCCTCGCGGATATCCGCAATAATGTCCTCTACCTTTTCAAAGCGGTTGTTGTCCTCGGTGAGGATGGAGAAATCGGCCATCTTGGCGCAGATCTCGCCCATGCCGTAGCGGCGCAGCTTGGAGCGGTTGCCGCCGCAGCCAAACACCACCACCAGACGGTGGGGCTTGTAGGCGCGCAGGGTGGTAAGCAGGCTCTCGGTGGATACCTCGTTGTGGGCGTAGTCCAGCAGGATGGTGAACTTTTTGCTGATGGGCACCAGCTCCACACGGCCCTTCACCACGCACTTGCCCAGACCATCGTGGATGGCAGCATCCGGCAGGCCCAGCACCTTGCCCACGGCCAGCGCTGCCAGCGCGTTGTACACGCTGAACTCGCCGGGCATATTCACCTTGACGTCCATCTCGTCCTTGCCGGTAACGTGGAAGGCAACGCCCAGAAAATCGTGGGTGCGCAGCAGTTCGTAGCCGGTCTCGCGGTAGTCGGCCTTTTCATCGCGGCCATAGGTGACCAGCTTGCAGGTATGGCCTTCCAGCAGGGCGGCGGTGTTCTCGTCGTCGATATTCACCACGCCCACGTCGCAGCGCTTGAACAGCTGTCCCTTCCAGCTGCGGTACTCCTCAAAGGTCTTGTGCTCGCCGGGGCCGATGTGATCCGGCGAAAGGTTGGTGAACACGCCCACATCGTAGTGCACGCCCGCCACGCGGTCCATCATCAGACCCTGACTGGATACCTCCATCAGCGCGGTGTCGCAGCCGGCATCCAGAAACTCCCGGAAGGTCTTTTGCAGCTCGTAGCTTTCCGGGGTAGTGTTGGCGGTGTCCTTGTGGCGTCCCATATAGTAGATGCCGTTGGTGCCGATCATGCCCACCTTGCGGCCTGCGGCCTCCAGCACGCTTTTGATCATGTGGGTGGTGGTGGTCTTACCCTTGGTACCGGTGACGCCGATCATGGTCATCTGCCGGGCAGGGTTGCCGAAGAGGTTGGCGCTCATCAACGCCATGGCATAGCGGCTGCTCTCCACCTTGACCACGGTCACCCCGGGCAGGGCAGAAAGGTCGATATCGTGCTGGATGACCAGCGCGCTGATTCCCTTGGCGGCGCAGTCAGCGGCAAACGTGTGGCTGTCCCGTTGGGTGCCCACGATACACACGAACAAAAGCCCCGGGGCAGCCTTGCGGCTGTCGTAGATGATATCTGCGATCTCAGTATCCAGACTGCCCTGCACAAGGGTAAAGGGCACGCCTTCCATCAGTTGTTCCAGCTTCATACAGTCTCCTCCAAAGAGCTTCTTTACATGGGGTTTTCTTCTACGTTGGCCGTCATGCGGTCAGGGTGGGTCAGGGGCAGCTGCTCGGTGTCCGTTTCAGCCGCCGGTTCGGTGGTGTCGGCAGCATCCGCGCTTTCCGTGCTTTCTGCACTGTCGGTGCTGTCGGCAGTGTCTTCGGCCGGGGCGGGTTCCTCGGCCTTGGGCGGCACCACATAGCCGGAGGGCAGGGTGGGCTCGCCCTGTGCAAAATAGATCTTGCGGGTGCTGCTGGCGCTGGTATGGCTGAAATCCAGCCGCCCGGTGTCGGTGGGGCCGCAGCCCTTGCCATCGGCGTTGGTCAGTACATAGCGGGCGCGGTCCAGCTTATAATCCAGATCGTTCAGCGTGCCCAGCAGCACGCTGATGCGGTCCTGATACAAAAATGCGAGCTGCTCGGTGTCTGCCACTTCCAGCCGTGTCACGTCCTGCGACAGACCGTATTCCTCCAGCTTGCTGCGCAGTGTGCGCAGCGCTTCCATGCGGGCGGTCTCGGTGCTCACCGTGCTTTCGCTTTCGGCGGTTTCCGACCCGGAGGCGCTTGCCGCGTCCGCATCGTCCACGAACCAGAAGCCCTGTCCCGGGGCGGTGTCCTGCAGCTTGCCGCCGTACAGGGTACAAAGCCCCTCAGGCTGGGTGCTTTCCTCGGACAAAATCTTCCATTTGTCCGAGATCACGAGCCATTTATTGCCGTTTTGCACCGCGTAGGCGGGCACGGCCTCGGTCACCTGCACCACCACGGTGTTGGGGTAGTCCCGGATCACCTTGATGGAGCCCAGCAGCGGGAAGTTCTGCTCCAGCACCGCGGCCTTTTCGCCGGGTTCAAAGCTGAAGATGTTCTCTTCCAGCTGCACGCCCATCCGCTGCAAAATGCTGTCTGCGGAGTAGCCAGCGATCTCGGTCACCTGCTTGCCGTCCGGGGTCTGCACCTGAATGGAGTTGATGCGGAACAGCATAGTCATGGTCAGGTAGATGCCCGCGCCAATGACGCACAGCAGCATGGCAAAGGCGGTCAGGCGGCGCAGTATCCGTCGGCGGCGCAGCGTGGCGCGGGTCACCTTGCGCTTTTTGCGTATTTCCCGCCGGGCAGGGCTTTGCTGCGGGGCGCTCTGGCTGCCTGCCGGGTGCTGCCGGTTCGGGCGGTTTTGCGCGTTCTGGTTTTTCCGGCTGCTCTGCCCGCTGCGGGCATTGTTTGCCGGGCGGCGCTGTTTGCCGCCGGACTTCGCGTTTTTAGGTCTGCTGCCCGCCGGGCGGTTACCGGCGGGGTACTGGGTGGTATTGCTCCCCTGCCCCTGCGCCGGGCGGCGGGGCTGGGATTGGGTCTGGGTGGGGAACTGGATGCTGTTATCTGCCCGGGAGGAGCGCACACTGCCGTTGGCGCTGCGGGAGGGCGGGCGGCTGAGCGGCTCGCCGTTGTAGCCGTAGCGGCTGCTGCCGGTGCTCCGGGGCGTATGATCCTGCGAAGGCGCAGAGGTGCGCGCCACATCCCGGTTCAGATCATAGGGTCTCGTGTTCCGGGGTCTGCCGTTGCGGTCACGGTTCTGCTGCATCATTCGCACCTTCTTTCCTGTTTATTCCGGGGCTGCATCACGGGGTCTTTACCAGCTTGAGCAACGCCGCAGTGATGCGGTCCAGACTGTCGTCCACAGACAGGCTGCGGGCGTTTTTGCCCATTTCGGCCAGCTTGCCGGGCTGTGCCAGCATAGTAGAAACAGTCTGCACCAGCTTTTCACCGGTCAGGTCTTTTTCTTCAATCACCACAGCCGCCCCGGCCTTTTGCAGTTCCATGGCGTTGTAGTACTGGTGGTTTTCGGCCACATTGGGGCTGGGGATCAGCACAGCGGCGCGTCCCACGGCCTCCAGCTCGGCCAGCGTCAGCGCACCAGCGCGGCTGATAACGAGGTCTGCCGCTGCCAGCAGCTCCGGCATATTGTTGATGTATTCCTTTACCACAAGGCTGTCGCCGGGGGCAAAATCCTTCTGCTTTTGCAGCTGCTCAAACAGCTGCACCCCATACTGCCCGGTGGCGTGCAGATGCAGCACCGGCTTGTGCTCGTGCTGCTCCCATGCGCACAGGTCTGCCACCACCTCGTTGACCCGGCGTGCGCCCAGGCTGCCGCCGAAGGACAGGATGACCGTGCGGTCGCCCGCACCCAGCTGTGCACGGATGGCCTCGCGGTTGGCGGCCTGTACAAACACCTCCGGCCGCACGGGGTTGCCCACCACAAGGGTCTTGTCCGGTGCGCCCAGCTTTTCCACGGCGGCGGGCACGGCGGCAAACACGATATCCACATCCGGGGCCAGCAGCTTGTTGGTCACACCGGGGAAAGCGTTCTGCTCGTGCAGGGCGGTGTGGATGCCCATTTTGGCGGCGCAGCGCACCACCGGGCCGGACACATAACCGCCGCAGCCGATGACGAGATCCGGCTTTACTTCCTTCATCATGGCCTTGGCCTTGGGGCCGGAGAGGGCCAGATTCCACAGGGTGATGATGTTGCGCTTGATGTTGTGCAGGCTGAGCTTGCGCTGGAAGCCGGTGATCTCGATGTGGTGGAAGGGGTAGCCCGCCTGTGTGACCAGACGGTACTCCATGCCCTCCTTACGGCCTGCAAAGTGGATCTCGGCGGTAGGGTCGGCCTTTTTCAGAGCACCGGCAATGGCCAGTGCAGGGTTGATATGTCCGGCGGTGCCGCCGGCTGCGATGAGAACACGCATGGTGATTCCTCCTTATAAACGCCCGGCCTGCGGCCGGGCGGGCTTGCGGTTTATTTTACTCTTCCGTACGGGCTGCGCGGGCAGAGGCCAGATCAATGGTCTTGCGTGCAAGTTCTGCCTCGCGCTCGGCGCGGGCGGCCTCCCGCTGGGCACGCATCTGCTCCCGCTGCTGCGCTGCCCGCTCGCCGTTGCGGCCGATGTTCACCATCACGCCCATTTCTGCCAGCAGCAAAATCAGGCTTGTGCCGCCGGAGGAGAAGAAGGGCAGGCTGATGCCGGTGTTGGGCAGGGTGTTGGTGACCACGGCGATATTGCAGAACACCTGCCACGCGATCTGTGCCATGATGCCGATGCCCACCATGGTGCAGTACAGGTTTTCCGCCTTATAGGCGATGAGCAGCCCCTGCACGATGAACAGCACGAACAGCACGATAATGAGCACCGCGCCGATGAAGCCCAGCTCCTCGCACACCACACTGAAAATGAAGTCGTTGGTGCTTTCCGGCAGCCAGAGCTGCTTTTCCACGCTGTTGCCCAGCCCCAGCCCCTTCAGTCCGCCGGAGCCGATAGCATAAAGGCTCTGCACGGTCTGGTCGGTCATCTGGCTCAGATCCTGCGTCCAGCCGTCCAGACGCTTTTGCAGGTAGGGGATAGAGTCCACATGGGAGAGCAGGGTCTCCAGCAGGGTGCCCGCCGTGATGGCACCCGCCCATGTCAGCACACCGCCGCTGCCGGACAGCAGCAGGATGGTGCCCACCACCGCCACCGTCAGCACGATGCCGGACATATGCGGTTCCAGCGCCAGCAGGATGACCACCGGTATAAGGGGCAGCACCGGCACCACCAGCTGCTTCCATACCCGCACCCGCAGCCACTCCCGGGGGGTAAGCAGGATGCGGCGCTCCGGGTCCAGCCGCTCCACCTGCGGTGCCTTGGCTGCAAGATGGGAACTGAACAGGATCATCTCAAACTTTGCCACCTCCGAGGATTGCAGCGTAAGGCCTGCAAAGCGGATCCAGCGGCGGCAGCCGTTCAGGGGTGCCATAGTCAGGGTGACGGCCAGCATGGCCAGCACGATGAAGTACCCCGGCACCACCATCTTGCGCAGAAAACGGTGATCCACATAGCTTATCAGGAACATACAGCCCAGCCCGATCATCATGCACAGCGCCTGCTGCTTGATGTAGTGGAAGCTGTCACCCATGCGCAGGTAACCGGTGGTGTAGCTGGCGCTGAACAGCATCACCAGCCCAAAGATCATAATAACGGCCAGCGTGGCCAGCCAGTCGATCAGCAGCCGGGACCACGGGCCCGGGTCTCGCTGGAACACCGGCACCGGCGCTCTGTGTTTTTTGCGGATAGTCGCCATCTGCGCTCCCTTCCCTCTCTGTGCCCGGTCAGCACCAGCGCAGCAGCGCCAGCGCCAGTACATAGCCGACAGCGCTCAGCGCAAAGCTACACAGGAACACCGTCTCCGGGCTCATTTTATGCTTTTTTACCCAGCAGCGCAAGGGCTTGCCGGTGCGCTTTGCACACAGCAGCTGCGCTGCCAAAAGTCCGCCCGCCGCCCAGAAGGGCAGCGCCAGCGGCACGGTCAGGCTGGTCATGTCCAGACTGAGCGGGATACAGCCGACAGCACCCGCCGCCAGCAGACTGCCGCAGCAGCCCACCCCCAGCCTTGCCGGGGGAAAGGCCCACAGCCCCAGCGCCACCAGTGCCCCGGCCAGCGCTCCGGGCAGCACCGCCAGCCCGGAAACGCCCAGACCGGCTTCTACCATCATCAGCGCCAGCATGGCCACAAAGGCTGCACCGCACACCGCGCCCTCGTCCCGCTCGGCGATGCGGGCGCACTCGGCCAGTGCCACCATGAGCACCGCCCACAAAAAGGGCACGGCGCTGCCCAGCAGCACATACCCCGCCCCGGGCACACCCAGCCCACCGGGCAGACAGCCCGCTGCCCGCAGCAGCAAAAGAACGAATGCCGCGGCCAGTGCTTCCAGCAAAAGCCGCACGTCCCGCCGCAGCCCCAGCGCCGCCGGGCTGCGCATCCGGGCAAGATCTTCTGCAAGACCCACTGCCCCAAAGGCAAGGCTTCCGGCCAGTGCCGTGAGCAGCCGTGTCATCAACCGGCCATCGCTGCCCAGCAGCTCCGGCTGACCCACGCAGGCGGCAAGCCAGCCCACACCCACCGCAGCCACCGTGCCCGCCGCCGCACACAGCCCGCCCCACAGCGGGGCGCGCAGGGGTGCAGGCCGGGGCTGCTCAGACTGTACCGGCTGCTGTTGTTGTTCGCGGCGTTCCAGCACCCGCCGCAGCGGCACAAACAGGCTGCATAGGGCTGCCGTAAGGGCAAAACCCAGCACCACCGCCGCTGCCAAGGCGAAACGCTCCATAACTCAGACACTCCATTTCGCCAAATAGTTATACTTCTGCTTCTTTATGCTCTTCGTAGAAGATATCCAGCACTTTTTCCAGTGCCATGCCGTGGCTGGCCTTTACCAGAACAGCATCGCCGGGCTGCACCCGGTCCAGCAGGGCATCGGCGGCCTCGCGGTAATTTTCTGCGTGCAGGGTCTTTACCCCCTTGGCAGCAGCCACCACGGCGGTGCGCTTGGCCTGCTCGCCGTAGGTGATCAGGCAATACAGCCCGCTCTCGGCGGCAAGACGTCCCAGCTCCTCGTGTGCCTCGCGGCTCAGCTCGCCCAGCTCCAGCATATCACCCAGCAGGGCAAAGCGGCGCTTGCAGGGGAAGTCCTTGAACATCGCCAGCGCAGCCTTCATGCTGTCCGGGTTTGCGTTGTAGCAGTCCTCGATGACGGTCACGCCCTCGCTGTCCACCACCTTCTGGCGGCGGCCGGTCTGCTCAAAGTTGGAAAGACCCCGGATGACCCTCTTGGCGTCGCATCCCAGACGGGTGGCGGCGCAGTAAGCAGCCAAGGCGTTTGCCACATTGTGGCGTCCCATGGCGGGGATATTCACCACAAAGGTGCCGTGCTCCTGATCCTCCAGCACAAAACTCATGCCGTCAGTCTCCTGCCGGATGGACAGGGCGCAGACGTCTGCGTTTTCATCGCTCAGGCTGAACCACACCGGACGCACATGGGCGGGCAGCGTTGCTTTGCGCAGGAAGGGGTCGTCGTAGTTCAGCACCAGCGGTGCGCCCTCCGGCAGACCGTTGCAGATCTCCAGCTTTGCCTTGCAGATGTTCTCCTGACTGCCCAGATTGCCGATATGAGACACGCCGATGCAGGTGATGATGCCCACATCCGGGCGTGCTGCCCGCACCAGACGGTCAATTTCACCGGCGTGGCTCATGCCCATCTCGATGACCGCGTACTCGGTGCTGCTTTCCAGCCGCATCAGGGTGCGGGGCATGCCCAGTTCATTGTTCTGGTTACCCTCGGTCTTGATGGTCTCGCCAAAACCGCTCAGGGCGGCGTAGGTCATCTGCTTGGTGGTGGTCTTGCCCACGCTGCCGGTCACACCCACCATCTTGGGGTGGTACTGGCTGCGGTAGTTTGCGCCCATCACCATCATGGCGTGGTAGCTGTCCGGGCAAAGGATGGCCTTTTCTTCCGGCACACCGGGCACCGGGTGGTTGACCACCACATACTCCGCGCCCTGCTCCAGCGCACGGGCGGCGAAATCATGGCCGTCGAACCGCTCGCCGGGGAAGGCCACAAAAATGCAGCCGGGCTTTACCTCACGGCTGTCGGTGGTGACCAGTTCCACCTCCGGGTCACTGGTCAGTTTTCCGGCAGGCACCAGCCCTGCCAGAAGCTTGCTTGCATGGATCTTTTCCATTGTTCTATCCCCTCTCGTTCTATTGAATGCTGCACCCTCATCCGTCACCGCCTTGCGGCAGTGCTTTATGCTGAAAGCTCTGGTCAAGGATGCCGAAAAAGCTGTTTTACCCACAGGTCAGGGTGATGATGGTGCCGCGCTGCACGCTGGAGCCGGGCTCGTCGCTTTGCGCCTGCACCGTGCCGCTGCCCTCCACCACGCAGTTCAGCCCGGCGGCGCTCAGCATCTGGCGGGCAAATTCCGGGCTCTTGCCGGTCACATCCGGCACCTCGGTGTGGCTGCCCTCGTAGGTATCGGTATACAGGTAGATGGTGGTGCCGTAGGGCACCTTGCTCCCCGCGTGGGGGTACTGGTAGGTGACCGGGGCAGCGGACTGGCTGCTCTGGCTCTCCTGCAGCTGATGCTTCAAGCCCTGAATGTTCAGCTGCACCTGCGCGTTGCTCCACTCGGTGCCCACAAGGTTCGGCACGGTAACGATGGTACCGCTGCGATCCTCGCCGTCGGTGGCAATGCCCAGATAGGGAGCCACCTCGCTGATGATATTGCCCGCCACAGGGGCTGCAAGGATGGAGGAATAGTCTGTCTTTGCGTTGTTGGGGTCATCCAGCATGACGTAGACCAGAATTTCCGGGTCGTTGGCGGGCAGCACCGCCACGAAGGAGGCCACTTTTTTATAGTCGCCGTCGGCGCGGCGGTGCATATTCAGCTGCTCGGAGGTGCCGGACTTGCCGCCGATGCGGTAGCCGGACACATAGGCGTTTTTACCGCCGCCGGTGCCGTTGCCCACCTCGTACTCCATCATCTGCCGGATAACATCGCTGGCGCTCTGACTGATGACCTGACGGCGCACATTTGCGCCGATCTCCTGAATGACGTTGCCGTTGGCATCGGTAATCTTATCCACCACATGGGGGGTGACCAGATACCCGCCGTTGACGGTGGCCGCAATGGCGGTGCACATCTGCAGCGGGGTGATGGCCATGGCCTGACCGAAGGAGGAGGAGGCCAGCTGCACCTCGCCCAGCTGGTCTGCGCGGTAGTACTGCATAAAGCCGGTCTCACTGGGCAGGTCCACCCCGGTGCGGGCGGTAAAGCCGAAGGCATCGAAGTAATTATAGAACTGCTGCGACCCGATGCGCTGCCCCAGCTGGATATAGTAGATGTTGCAGCTCTTGCGCAGTGCCTCGGCCATATTGAGCAGGCCGTGCGCCTTGCGTCCGGCGCAGTGGTAGGTCTCCTTGGCCACACCGTAGGCACCAGAGCAGGTAAAGGTGGTGTTCATGGTGGCTACACCGGAGTCGATGCCCATGGCGGAGGTGATGACTTTGAACACAGAGCCCGGGTAGTACAGCTCGGTGATGGTCTTGTTCTTCCACAGGATATCCCGGTAGTAACCGGAATAGTCTGCTTCCTCGTCCAGAATCTTGTTGCCCAGCTCATCGGTGATGTAGTTGCCGTCGGCATCCTTTTTATAGATGCCGTAAAGTTCCGGCTCTGCGTGCACCAGTTCGTTGAGGTAAGCCTCGTTGGCGGTGAAGTTCAGCGGGTCGTTGGGGTCAAAGTCCGGCTTGGAGGCCATAGCAAGGATGGCACCGGTCTTGACGTCCATCACAATGGCGCAGCCGCGGTTTTCCACCGTATTGGCTGCAATGGCTTCGTTCAGGTACCGCTCCGCGATCTCCTGCACGTTCACATCCAGCGACAGCACCAGATTGGAGCCGTCCTTGGCGGCAAAGGTGGTAGCGTTGGCGTCTGCAATGGCGTTGCCCACCGCGTTGCGCTGGGTGATGGTACGGCCATCCACACCGGCCAAGGTGGACTGGTAGGATTTTTCCAGTCCGTAGGTGCCGATGCCGTCCGCGTCCGTAAAGCCCAGCACCGCTGCGGCAAAGGCGCCGTAGGGGTAGTTGCGCTGGAAGCTTTTTTCCGAGGACACCGAGATGCGCCCCTTGCGGGAGGTATCAGTGGCCTTTTTGTGCGTCTTGTTGAAGCTGGTGACGTATTTTTCAATGGAAAGCTTCACCGCGTTGTTCACCTTGGTGGCAAGGGTGACGTAGGCAGAATCCAGCCGGGAAAGTGCATCGTAAACGGTCTGGTACTGCTGCTGGTATTCTGCCGAGGAGGTGTCCACGCTGTCCAAGCTTTCGCCGTCCCCGGAGAGCAGACGCAGAGTCAGCTCCCGGCTCACCTCGGCACACATGGCGGGATCCAGCGTTTTGGTCACAGTGTCGTCATCGTTGGTCTTGCTGGTATAAAGGATGCTACTGTAACTGGGGTCTGCCCAGATAGTCCACACCACGCTGGTGGAGGCAAGGGTGATGCCGGAGGCATCGTAGATCTCGCCGCGGGTGGCCTTGATGGTGGTATCCAGCAGCTGCTGCTGGGCGGCGTACTGGCGGTACTCTGCCCCATGGATGATCTGGATATTATACAGGCTGCGGATGACGATGGCGGCCGCCACCACCACCGCAAGGATGCCCAGACGGCTGCAAAGCCGCCGCACCCGGCTGTCCAGCCGGTCCCGGCCGGAGGCCGGACGCAGGCGGTAGCCCCTGCTTTTTTTGTTACGGAAAGGTTCTTGCATTGGTTCTCTCCTGCAGGGCGTGCACTGCATTCCGCGTGCCCTGCGCTGTTATTTATTCAGACTGCGGTGTCCATAAACCGAAAAAAGCGTGCGCTGCCGCACGCTTTTTCCGTTTATCTCACGGTGCCCAGAATGTTCACCGCGCCGGTGTACAAAAAGTCGGTCCATTGCCGCACGGTGGACTCCCGGCGCACCAGTGCGCCGCTCTCCCCCAAGCGGATGTAGGTGATCTGGCTGGGGTCTACTTTCATCAGACCCAGCCGCCCTGCGGTCTCCTCCACGCTGGCAATGTTGGTCTTGCTGTTCAGGGTGCTGTTGTAGTAGGTATACTGGCTCTGCTCGCTGACCAGCTGCGCCTTAGTGGCTTGGATCTGGTCGTTCAGCTCCACCAGCTGTGCCTCGCTCCACAGCAGGCTGATGGCAAAGCCCACCAGAAGTGCTGCCGCCACCAGATTCATGGCGTTATGTACGGCGGCCTGCAGCGGGTTCAACCGCCGCTTGCCGCCCTTTGCTACCCGCAGGTTTGCTTTGCGCTGCGGCTGCGGTGCCCTGCGGCGGCGCACCGCGTTACGATCATATGCTGGCTGACCCATGGTTTCTCTCCTCCTCACAATGCCGGTGCTTCCGGCATCTCAGCATTTTTCCAGTACACGCAGGTGGGCGGAACGGCTGCGCCGGTTCTCCTCCAGCTCCTGCGTATCAGCTTCAATGGGTTTGCGGGTGATAAGCTTTGCCTTTGCCTTGCCGCCGCATACACACACCGGAAACTCCGGCGGGCAGGTACAGGCTGTGGACCAGCGGCGGAACTTGTTCTTGACCAGCCGGTCCTCCAGAGAGTGGAAGGTGATCACGCACAACCGGCCGCCCGGTGCAAGGTGATCGAAAATGGTATCCAAACCCTCTTCCAGCGCGTCCAGTTCGTGGTTCACTGCAATGCGCAGTGCCTGAAAGGTGCGGCGGGAAGGGTTCTTGTTTTTGCGGCGCTCTGCCGGGGGCATGGCGCTTGCTACGATATCTGCCAGCTGCAGGGTGGTCAGGATGGGAGCAGTTTCCCGCGCCTCCACGATCTTTCCTGCGATCTGCCACGCATAGGGTTCCTCGCCGTAATCCCGCAGGATGCGGGCCAGTTCCTCGCGGCTTTCGGTGTTCACAAGGTCTGCGGCGGTCTCGCCCTGCTGGCTCATGCGCATATCCAGCGGCGCGTCTGCCCGGTAAGAAAAGCCCCGGGCGGCATCGTCCAGCTGGTGGCTGGAAACGCCAAGATCCAGCAGTGCGCCGTTGATCTTTTCAATGCCCAGCTGCTCCAGCGCCTGTCCCGCATAGCGGAAATTGATCTGCACCACGGTGGCAGGCAGCCCGGCCAGACGGGAACGCGCGGTCTGCACCGCGTCCGGGTCCTGATCCAGCGAGATGAGTCTGCCGCCCTTGGCGGCGTCCAGCCGCAGGGCGATCTGGCGGGAATGTCCCGCGCCGCCAGCGGTGCCGTCCAGATAGGTGCCCGCCGGATCAATGGCAAGCCCCGTCAGGCACTCGTTCAGCAAAACGGGGATATGCTCAAACGAGGCCGGGTCAAAGGGCTGCTGTTCCTCAAAGGCCATTGGCACGGCCTCCTTTCTCGATTTTAGTTTTTTGCATCAGAGGTGCAGTTTGCGCAGCCGCTCGGCGCGCTGGTCGTTGGTCACGGCGGCGCGGCGGGCGTTCCAGACTTCGGTGGCCCAGATCTCGGCGTGGTTGCGGTTGCCGATGATGGTCACGTCCTTTTCCAGCCCGGCGTAGGCGCGCAGCTCTGCGGGCAGCAGGATGCGTCCCTGCTTGTCCGGCGCTACCTCGCAGGCGGTGCTGAACAGGTCGCCGGAGATTGCCCAGCTGTCCATCAGCTCATCGCTTTCCAGCTTGTCCGCCAGCCGCTGGACTTCTTCCATGGGCAGTGCGAACAGGCAGTTGTCCACCCATTCCAGCACCACAAAGCTCTCGCCCATGGCATCGCGGAATTTTGCGGGGAAGTTCAGCCGCCCCTTGGCGTCAATGGTGTAATCATAACGGCCAAAAAACACGCGCTGCTCCCCCTTTCAGGGGCGTTTGCAGGGCGTGCGCCCTACTTTTACCCACTTTGCCCCACCGATACATCTTTATTGTAGCAAATCAGACCCGTGAATGCAAGGGTTTTCGGGCGGCTTTTGGCCGCAAAAATCCACAAAAAAAGTCCCTGTGAGCCGTCATTTTTGCTCGCAGGGACTTCGTTTTCCGCAATCTGTGGAATTTGTGTGGAAAGTTGACCGTTATCAGCCGTTTTTCTTGGCGTTCTGGCGCAGGCTGTTACGGATGTTTTTGACCTGTGCGGCGTTTTCCACCATGGTGTCCTCGGTGGTGCGCAGCATGTTCTCGCAGTAGTCGGTCACGGTCTGGCGCAGGGTGCGCGCCTCGGTCTGGGCTGCGGAGGTGATCTCAGAAGCGCGCTGCTGGGCGGCCTTGACGATCTCGGCGTCGCTGACCAGAATGCGGGCGCGCTCCTCGGCCTTTTTCACAATGGCCTGCGCCTGTGCGTTGGCCGATTCGATGAGCTGGGCACGGTCGCTGACAATGGACTGGGCCTGCCGCAGCTCCACAGGCAGGTTCTGGCGGATCTCGTCCAGATAATCCCGGATCTGCTCCACATCCACGATCCGCTTGCCGCCGGACAGCGGCATCCCTGCGCTCTCTTCCAGAGCGTCTTCAATGGTATCCAAAAGCTCGTTTACGTTCATGCTTGCTCCCCCTCCTGCGGCATGGGCTTGGTGTATTTCCACAACAGGACCTTGCCGTGTTTGTACTGTTTTTTCAGGGTCAGGCCGCCCACCTCAGCCGGCAGGACGATGCCCGTCTCACTCTCGCAGAGGACGATGCCGCCGGGCGCGACCACCTTGTCCACTGCCGGAAGGATCGCTTCCAGCGTACCATTCCGGAACGGCGGATCCAGCAGAACGATGTCAAACTGCTCGTGGCAGGCCGAGAGATACCGTGCAGCCTCGCCGATATTGACCCGGCTGCGGTCGAACACGCCGCAGTTCTTACAGTTTTTCATCACGATGTTCACCGCGTCGCGGTTCTCGTCCAGAAAGACGCATCGTGCCGCGCCGCGAGACAGGGCCTCGATGCCCAGTTGTCCGCTGCCGGCGTACAAATCCAGCACCCGTGCGCCGGGCAGGTCGAACTGGACGACGCTGAACATCGCTTCCTTTACCTGATCGAGGGTCGGACGGGTCACATCGGTGCCGGGCAGAGCTTCGAGCCGTCTGCCGCGAGCTTCTCCTGCAATTACACGCATGGGGTCAGCCTCCTTTATTTCTATCTCCGCCCTCCCGGAGAAGGACGGTCAAATGGTGTTTTTCTGCTTTGCATCTTTATATTATTGCTGGTATCCCCGTCATTGTCAAGCCCGTTCCTTGCACCCCAGCCGACTTTATGCTAAAATCAGGTCAGTGCGCCGAGGGGATTTCCGGCGCAGGAAGGAGAGTATTTACTATGAAAGTTCTGCTCATCAACGGCAGCCCCCACGCAAAGGGCTGTACCTACACCGCCCTGTCGCTCGTTGCAAGCGAGCTGAACGCTGCCGGCATCGAGACCGAGATTCTGAACGTCGGCACCAAGCCTGTCGGCGGCTGCATCGGCTGCGGCGGCTGTGCCTCCGGCAATGGCTGTGTCTTCGGCGGTATCGTCAACGAGGCCATCGAGAAGGCAAAGACTGCCGACGCCTTTGTGTTCGGCAGCCCGGTCCACTATGCTTCTGCTTCCGGCAACATGACCAGCTTCATGGACCGGCTGTCCTACGCAGGCGGAAAGTATCTGGCCTACAAACCTGCCGCTATCTGCTGCTCTGCACGCCGCGCCGGAACCACTACCACCCTCGACCAGCTGGTGAAGTATCCCCAGTTCTTCCACATGCCGCTGGTGAACGGTTCTTACTGGGCGATGGTGCATGGCTCCAACCCGGAGCAGGTGCTTCAGGATGAAGAGGGCTGTGCTGTCATGAAGGAGCTGGGCCGCAACATGGCATGGCTGCTCCAGTGCATCGAGACCGGTAAAGCCGCCGGTATCACCCACCCCGAGAATCCTCGCCGCCCCATGACGAATTTTATCCGGTGATTTTCTTCCGCTCCCACTGAGGTGGGAGCTTTTTTATTTGCTTTCTGAATTTTTATTCAGAATCCGCTGAAATATCGGCTCAGAGCTTTTTTCGTTCACAACTTTGTGATAGGATATAAAATAAAGTATTGATGTCATGGAGAACAGGCGATGGAACATTACGATTGGAACGACGGCTGGTTTTTCACCCCTACCTTTGACCCGGCGATCGTAAAGCCGGACTGCTCCGGGCTGGAGCTGGAGCCGGTGCGCATCCCCCACACCGTGAAAGTCCTGCCCTATAACTACTGCAACGAAAACGAGTACCAGCGGCTCTCGGGCTACCGACGGGAGTTTTTTGCCCCGAAGGAGTGGGAAGGCCGCACCGTTCTGCTCACCTTTGGAGCCGTTGCGCACGATGCCACCGTTTTCTGCAACGGGCGGCGTCTGTTCCACCACGCCTGCGGCTACACTGCTTTCACCGTTGACCTGACCGCCGCACTGCGCTTCGGCGAGAAGAATGTCGTCGCCATCCGGTGCGACAGCCGGGAAGATCTGAACATTCCGCCCTTCGGCGGCCAGATCGACTATCTGACCTACGGCGGCATTTACCGCGCTGTTTCACTGGACATCAAAGAGCCTGCCTACCTGCGCGATATCTTCATTGAGGCAAAGGCAGAGGGCGATTTCCGCATTTACAGCTCTACCGTCGGCGAGACGGTCGGCTGTGCTTTGCAGGCGGAGATCCGCAGCCCGGCCGGAAGCCGCGCGGTCTACACCGGCGAGCTGTCCATCCCCATCACCGGAACGCTGAACAGCGTCCATCCGTGGAGTATCGAGCATCCGTCGCTCTACACCCTGACCGTCCGGCTCATCCGCCCGGGAACGAACGGCCTGCCCGACCGGGTTCTGGACGAAAAAAGCACCCGGTTCGGCTTCCGTACCATCCAGTTCGTCGCTGGCGGCCTGTACCTCAACGGCCAGCGCGTCAGCCTGCGCGGCCTGAACCGGCACCAGAGCTACGCCTATCAGGGCTATGCCATGCCCGACAGCATCCAGCGGCTGGACGCGCAGTTTTTGAAAAAGACGCTGGGCTGTAATGCCGTCCGCACCAGCCATTATCCACAGAGCCCGGCTTTCCTCGATGCCTGCGACGAGATGGGCATCCTTGTGTTTGCCGAGATTCCCGGCTGGCAGTACATCGGCGACGAGTCGTGGAAAGCGCAGGCGTTGCAAAACTGCCGGGAGATGGTCTGCCAGTGCCGCAACCACCCCAGCATCTTCCTGTGGGGCGTCCGCATCAACGGCAGTGCCGACGATGAAGCGTTCTACAAGCGCACCAACGAGGCCGTCCGCCGTCTCGACCCGACCCGGCCCACCGCCGGCGCGCGCATCTCCCGGAAGAGCCAGCTGCTCGAGGACGTCTATGCCTACAACGATTACTCCTACAATGGCCGTGGTGCCGCCTGTGAGCCTCGCGCGGCGGTCACGCCCGACATCCGCAAAGGCTACCTCATCAGTGAGTTCGGCGGACAAAAGTTCCCGGCCAAGGCCTTTGACGACGAGCCGCACCGTCTGGCGCAGGCGTTGCAGTATGCTGCCGTCCTGAACGACTCCATCGCCCAGCAGGGCAATGCCGGCAGTTTCGGCTGGTGCATGGCCGACTACAACACCCACCGGGAATTCGGCAGCGGCGACCGCATCTGCTACCACGGTGTGCTCGACTCGTTCCGGAACC
>OIZF01001054.1_pt1 | contig 17184 bp, 10 predicted proteins | sample 1588471 | NCBI WGS metagenome assembly OIZF01 (sample SAMN03283279) | human gut metagenome | biome: human-associated habitat; material: feces | host: Homo sapiens | place: Peru | collected 2012
CCGATGTCACCGTGGAGGAGAAGTTTGTGGATGGCGTGAATGTGTATGACCAGCCGGTCGTCATCGAGGATGATGTCTGGGTGGGTGCGAATGTCACGATATTGAAGGGTGTCACCATCGGGCATGGTTCGGTGGTGGCTGCTGGTGCTGTCGTCACGAAGTCGTGTCCTCCTTATAGTATTATTGGTGGCGTGCCTGCCAAGGTTTTGAGGAAGAGGTTTGAGGAATGAAGAAAATCAATCTTTATGACTATCAGCAGGAAATGCTGGAGAATATTACCAAGGCGCTAACTGGAAGGTCACAGGTTACATTCTATGACCAGAATGGGAAGAAAATGAAAGTGGGCAATTCTGTGATGGTACAGATGCCTACAGGTACAGGAAAGACCTACGTGATGGCTGCTGTGGTAAAATGGTTTCTGGAAAAGTATGAGAAGGGGGAGGTATGGTTGATTGCGCACAGAAAGGAACTCGTGGAGCAAATGCAGCAGACCTTGGATCGCTTTTGTTTGGAATACGCAGAAAAAGAGGAGGAACTGAAGGAGAAGGTGAGAATCAGGGTGCTCTCCATTCAATGGCTCTCTCGTCATATTGGTGAAATGGAGGAGAAGGGGTGTAAGCCTGGTTTTATAGTGGTGGATGAAGCGCATCATGCCTTGGCTGACTCTTACCAAGATGTGTTTGACAGGAATCGACCTGCCTTGAAGATGGGAATGACTGCCACGCCTTGCCGTATGAAAAAGGAATCGTTTGGTGGGTTGTTCACTCGTTTGCTCACCTCGCCTAGCACGGCTGATTTCATCTTGCGTGGTTATTTGGCTCCTTACAGTTATGTGGTGATAGGCAAGTTCTCGCCCGACCAGCAGATTGTGGATCTCTTGAAGGGGCGTGGAAGTGATGGTGACTATGCCGTGAAGGAGATGGACGAGAAGTTGAACATTCCCCAGGCAATTCAGCGTCTTTACGATAGCGTGAGGAAATATGCTGATGGTAAGAAAGGTATCGTATATGCCATTGACATTGCTCATGCCAAGGCCATTGCTGATTGTTACAATTCCCTTGGCATCAACGCAGTGGCTTTGGACTCTAAAACTCCTGCCAAGATGCGTGCACAGATGGTGGAGGCCTTCAAGAAGGGTGAGCTGGACTGTCTTGTGAACGTGAATCTTTTTGACGAGGGCTTCGACTGTCCGGATGTGGAGTATATTCAGATGGCTAGGCCTACGCTTTCCTTGGCGAAGTATTTGCAGATGGTGGGTCGTGGGCTTCGTATCAACAAAGAAGATCCTAAGAAGGTTTGCGTCATCATTGACAATGTGGGTAACTATCGCAAGTTTGGTTATCCTGACAAGCCTCGCAGGTGGGCAAGTATGTTTGCTGGAGTGAAGGCTGGCAAGGGTATCGTATCGTCATCCATGAAGCGAGTAAGCGGCGTGGTGGTCATGGAGGAAGACATGGTGATGGTGAAGACGGCCTCTACGGAGCGCATAAGGATGACAGACCAGGAGTTGAAAATGTTTAAGAAGAATGTGAAGCCTTTCCTTCAGGAGGACACCATGCGCATGGGGCTGAAGTCGGGGAATGAGATTGTATTGCGTCCGATTTATCCCTACATTTCTCCATTTCGGGGTGACCATGCCATTTTCCGATTAAACAACCACAATTACCTTTATGGGGTATTGGACAGGCTTGGCTATATTGTTGTTGCGCCTGAGTATCAATCACTCAATTTTTTGAATGCACATACCTTGGTGGGGCGCAAGCCGCATTCGGATAGTGAATCCATCAATTTGTAGATTTTTACGTATATTTGCTTGCTCAAACGTTTATATAATAAAACATTTATCAATCAGTAAGTGACGACATGAGAAAGCAATATTCTATTATTTTCCGTTGGGGCTTCGTCTGTTTGCTCAGTATGGTAGCCCTTGTAATGAAAGGTGAAGTCCTGTCTTCTCCTAATGGCAAGTACCAGTTTGTCTTCTCCCAGAAGGACGGCAAACTGACTTATCGCTTGGATTATGTTGGCAAACATGTGGTGGAAGAAGGCGAACTGGGCGTGAACATCGACAATCATTTGGTGGAGTCGGCGATGGGAATCCCTGTAGATACCAACCGTGTTTGGACCAAGGGTATGGAGGTGACGAGCGTGGAGCACCGTTCCGAGGACAATACTTGGAAGACGGTCTATGGCGAGTATTCCCAGATACGTGACCATTACAATGAGATGACCCTCCACTTGATGAAGGGCGGCAAGCACGACAATAGTGGCAATGGCTATGACAAACGTCAGCAATATCTCTTCGACATCATCGTGAGAGCCTACGATGAGGGTGTTGCCATCCGTTATCATTTCCCAGAGGCAACCAATGGCTTGTTTATGCACATCACCGATGACTTGACTTCCTTCCGCTTTGCCCCAGGCGCTGAGGCTTATCATTATGCTTGGGCGCAATCTCATGCCAACAAAGTAAAGCTCCTGAAGAGCGAGGCGGCATGGAGGGAAGAGGCAGAACGACCTCTGACGCTCCATCTTGCCAACGGACTTTATGCTGCTATCGGCGAAGCTGCCTTGACCGACTTCGTGAGAGGCAAACTCAAACTGAAGGCTGACCATGAGTTGCAGATGGCGATGTTCGATTCTGCCGACATCATCACCGCCTATGATATGCCTTGGCGATTCATCATGGTGGGAGAGAAAGCCATCGACCTCATCAACAACAAGCAGTTGGTGCTCAACCTCAATGCTCCTTGCCAAATCGCCGATACTTCTTGGATAAAGCCTGGCAAAGCATTCCGTGTATGTCGCTTGGATATGAAGACCTGTCTGGCTGGAGTTGACTTCTGCGTGGATAGAGGTTTGCAATATATCGAACTCGATGCCGGATGGTATGGACCAGAGATGAAGATGTCTTCCTCTGCCTTGAAGGTGTTGGAGAGTCGTGATATTGATATGCCAAAGCTTTGTGCCTATGCCAAGAGCAAGGGCATTGGCGTGTGGGTGTATGTCAACCAGCGTGCGCTCTATCAAGAACTCGACCAAATATTGCCACTCTATGAGAAGTGGGGCATCAGCGGCATCAAGTTTGGCTTCGTGCAGATCGGTTCGCAGGAGTGGACTACTTGGTTGCATCAAGCCGTGAGGAAGTGTGCCGACCATCACATCATGGTGGATATTCACGATGAGTATCGTCCTACGGGATGGAGCCGCACTTATCCTAATCTCATGACGCAAGAGGGCATCGGTGGCAATGAGGAAATGCCGGATGCAGAGCATAATACCATCTTGCCATTTACGAGATTTCTTTGCGGTCCTGCCGATTATACTCCATGCTATTTCAATGGAAGGGTGAAGAATACCAAGGCACATCAGTTGGCGATGCCAGTGGTGTATTACAGTCCTGTCACCTTCCTCTATTGGTATGACTTGCCGAATGCCTACAAGGGCGAGCAGGAGTTGGACTTCTGGAAGCATTGTCCTACGGTATGGAATGAGAGCAAGGCTTTGCAGGGCGAGATAGGAGAATTTGTTGTACAGGCTCGTCGCTCAGGTGATGATTGGTTTGTGGGTGCGATGACGGGCTTGCAGGCTCGTGACATCACGATTAATACTGCCGACTTCTTGCAGAAGGGTAAGAAGTATCGGGTGGAGATGTACAATGACGACCCTATGCTGAATACTCGTACCAAGGTGGCTTCCACCGTGCAGACCCTCAAGGCAGGCAAGGTTTTGAAGCTTCATTTGCAGCCATCGGGCGGTGCCGCCTTGCGATTTGTAATGGTGAAATAATAACGAAGCGCATTCGTAGGTTTAACGAAGCGCATTTATAGGTGCTAAGGAAGCGCATTTATGCAAAGTTATGGATGCGCTCTTTTTGGTGAACCAACTGATTCTCACTCTTCCTTGATATCTGTATATAAGTCGTCCATGACAACAACTCGGTTGACAATATGGGAGTATTCATTCTTTAGAAGTGAATAAGTAGTGATGAGAACCGGCTGTATGCCCTTGCGGCAGTTGGTTTCTGTGCGAAAAGTATTGATGCGGTTTTGCATCTTATTATATTCGCTCTTGTTGAATGAGTAATCAGCTTGCGAGTATTTCATCTCGCATATTGAGACGTTGCCGTCGGCACGATCTATCACAAGGTCAATTTGGGCGGCAGGTGAACTTTCCTTGCTTCTCCATGAATAGTATTCGGTGTGGATGGTGTCGTATCTCAACTTATGGATAATCTGGGGGATATGTGCCATGCACACTCGCTCGAAAGCAAGACCGTACCAAGTGTTTTCTTGTGGAGTACCGATGAGGTGACGCCAATAGTGACGGTCGGTGACTCGCTTCTTCACGAAATCATGATAGAACTGGGAATAGAAATCGATAAGCTGGTAGATTCCATTATTCTGCATGGTGCCGTTATTGTAACGGCGAATGAAGTCGCAGTATTCCAAGTCATCAAGCATGGTGGTAAGATGCCCATTGTTGGCTATCTTTAGTTTGCCAGCTATCTCTTGCCGGGTAAGACCTTTCTTGGTCGTTGCCAAAAGCTTGATGATGCTCACGTACCCTTCAGGCTGTTTGTATAGCGAACTGAAGAGGCGAGCGAATTCTTTTCTCATCTCTGCATCCTCTGAGAAAAATAGGCGATCAATGTTGTCTTGCAATTCTAAGTCGTTGTCTAACAGGCTCAGATAGTATGGGATTCCGCCCATGATGCTATACAACTGCATGATGGAAAGGCGAGACCAACGGAAATCGTGCTCTTGGAGATAGCATTCGGTCTGGTACAAGTCGAATGGCTTGAGGTGAATCTCGTGTGTTACACGATTGTGTAATCCGCCTTTGTTGTCTATTACGTTGCGAATCATCCAAGCTGTAGCTGAACCACAAACCACAAACTTTAAGCGGTCTATCCATGAGGCTTGACTATTCCAAAAATAGTCTAATGCATGTACAAACTTTGAATTGCGAGTGTCGAAGCAAGGCAGTTCATCCATGAAAACGACCAAAGGCTTTTGGGTTGTCTTAGCCTTCTGCTCCAGTAAAGTGCCTAATTGTCTGAATGCTTCCATCCAAGTCTTTGCTTTTGTTCCTTCATACCCATATCGGCGAAGGGCTTCGTGGAAGACATCCAGTTCTTCCTTCTTGCTACCTTCCATGAACCCTGTTACATAGAAGTCGAAGGTGTCTTGGAAAACATTTCTGATCAAGAATGTCTTTCCCACTCGTCGGCGTCCATATACAGCGATGAACTCGCAGCGATTGCTTGCGATGTATTTTTGAAACAGCAGTCTCTCATGCTCCCTTCCTATCAATTTCTCCATAGTCTGTAGTCTTTTTATTGTGATGCAAATATACGAAAAGTAAGTGAGAAATGCTCGCATTCGGGCTAAAGTTTGTTTTTTTTAGCACTTTTAGCCCGAATGCGAGCATTTTCGGACAATCATAGCACAGCTTCTTATGGCAAGAACATCTTGTTACATCACTGCTCATTTTCAAAAACATCGGGACTTTTTTCTAAAAAGGTCGGGAGGTTTTTCTAAAAAAGTCGGGACTTTTTTATTTCTACCTAGTGATGGAAATAATCTAATCAGACTGTTTCACCAAAATCTCTTGCCCCTTCCTATTTTCTTCCCTAAATCTTTGGTAATATGATGATTTCTTTGTAACTTCGCAGTGGATTTCAAAAACGAAGCTATGGAAGAGATAAGAAAATATCCTGTAGGGATGCAAACCTTTTCAAAAATACGTGAAGGTAACTATGTATATGTCGATAAGACAAAATATATTGTGCATATGTTGGAAAACGGTTCGCAGTATGTCTTTCTGAGTCGTCCACGACGATTTGGCAAGTCACTCTTTGTTTCAACTCTTCAAGCTTACTATGATTTGCGGTATCAGCAAGACAGAACTTCTGACAGAGATGAAGCCGGATGTGGAGATACTAGCCAAGGCATTGGGTAAGACTTTTGATGAAACGGTAGAGGAGTTGAAGAACTTCTATGATGGCTATCATTTTAGTGAGAATTCAGAAGATGTATTCAATCCATTCAGTTTGGTTAAAGCTTTAAGAAGTCAGAAAGTTGCAGCTTATTGGTTTAGTTCTGGTACGCCAAGCTATCTCATCAAGACCCTACAAAAGTATCATGTGGGAATCTTGGATATTGAGAAGAAAAGTGCTTCCTTAGACGACTTTGATGTTTCTCCTGAGCAAATGACATCGGCAGTGCCTCTTCTGTATCAAAGTGGTTATCTCACCATCAAGAAATATAATCCGATATTGCAGAGTTTTCAATTGGATTATCCTAATAAGGAAGTTCGTTTGGGTATGGTGAAATCATTGGCTCCTAATTATCTGTCGCCAATACAAATGGACAACAATGGATTCATCTTCGAATTCTTGGAGCAACTTTATGACGGTACGATGGATGGTGCCTTGCAGAAGATGCAAGCCTATCTTGCCAGCATCTCCAATCGCCTGTCCAACAAGAATGAGAAGGATTTCCAGATAGTGTTCTATCTCATCTTCAATCTTCTGGGAGCCTATATCAAGGTAGAGGAAGATAGTGCCATTGGCAGGGCAGACGCAGTGCTCCACATGCCAGACACCATCTATGTGATGGAACTGAAATATGACAAGAGTGCTGGTGAAGCTCTACAACAGATTGATGATAAAGGTTACCTGATACCTTATTCTGCAGATGGTAAGCGATTGGTTAAGGTTGGTGTCAACTACGATAGTGACAAGCGAATCATCGGTGAATGGAAAATCGTGGAATGCTAAGATTAGAAAATGCTCCCGCCATTCTCTTCCTAAAATAGGTAAGAGGTGGCGGGAGTTTTACGTTATCGCTGTGCACTATTTGACGGCAATCTTTTTACCTTGATGAATGTAGATTCCTTTGGTGGACTTAGACGTTCTTGTACCCATCAAGGTGTAATAAAAAAACATGTCTTTATGATATTTGTCTAATGTAGCATGGTTGATACCAGTCGTAGGAGGATTGTCGTTGATGTATCTCTTGAAGAAATCCATATACTTCGTTCCCCAATCAGATGCTGTGCCATGTCCTAGGAATGGGTTGATGATATATTCCTTGTCGGCTTCATCTACACTCTTCAATAGATTGAATGGCGCTACGTTGGTATGAGGAGGGTCAGTGGTGTCTTGCAAACTGAAGGAGGTGATGCAAGGACAACTGACGTGCTCGGCGAAGTTCATCACATCATAATAGGCATTGAAGGTGTTCATCTGCTCGTCTGTCATTCCCAACTTATCCTTGGCAACCAAGAAGTTGGCGCGAGGCCAGTTCACAATTTTCATGCCATCCACGAAGTCGGCGTGACCGGTGATGGAAGGAGCGATAGCCTTGAATGCACCTGTGAGACCTGCTGCCACGTAGGTAAAGCATCCACCCTGACTGCCACCTGCTGCAAAGATGTTGTTGACATCCACCTTGGCTTGTGATTTTAAGAAGTCAACCGCACGTACACAGTCGAGGTATGCACCTCTGTAGTAGTGCTTGGCGGTATCTCCCCATTCGTATGAATAGTAGTCAGTCTTGCCTGTCTTCTCGTCTCTTCCATAGATGTTGTCGGCAAGGTTTGGCTCACGATTATTGAGCATCTGGCCACGAACTGACAGTACGAACTCGCAATACTCAGGGTTGTCGTCGGCATTCATGCACCAAGGAGTGCTGCTACCGCCGTCTGTGCCTTGGAAGTGGAGGAGAGTAGGATATTTGCCCTCAGCCATAGGCTCGGCATAGTAACCACGGATAGTGACAGGGGCACCACCTCTTGTGTCGCTCACCGACTTCATGGTGACAAGATATACTTTGCGTTTGCTGCTGCTCTTCTCGGTAAGTTCCTCCATGCTTATTTCTGGCTTGACGCTTGCCAATTCCTTCTTGGCGTTGTCCCAATAGGTCCAAAAGTCTTCAGGCGAAGTAGGCTCGGAGACGATGCCTGTTGGGTCGTAACCGATGGTGTAGGCGCAAACGTCATTGTTGTTGACATTGGCGGTCAGCTTGTAGAAGCCCGGAACATTCAGGTTGTCGAAGGAGAGGTCAACGTGCTGTGTCTCACCAGCTTCCAATGTCACATCCTTTTGGTAGGTCTGATAGATGCTGCGTGTCTGTGTGTCATCATCTACCATGTCTTGTAAGATGGTTATTTTGTAAGTGGTAGTCACAGGGATGGACTCGATGTTAGTGATAGTCATACCGAGTTTTGGAGTCTCACCCTTTTCCCAAGCCTTGATATCTGCCTCGTCATATTGTGAAATAAGGGTATATTCCTTGGTCGGGTCGATGATGTCAACGCTTCTCAGAGTATAACTGTTGCCACTGATACGCAAACCCTTCTTCTCCTGGATGAGGCTGAGCATATCGTCGGTGAGAGTATATTCATAATAGCTGCCGCCATTGAAAGTGACGTTCTTCACATCGGTGAAGGCAGTCCAATCAGCGAGTATTCGTCCTGTGGCTGTGGCTACGCCTAAGTTGCTGTATGAGATTCTAATCTTATCGCCAGCCTTGGCATCAACGAACTTGTCGGCTGCTATCAACTCAGAGTGGTTGCTGCCAGTTACCCAACTGATGGCTACAGGTTCTCCCCTCCATAAATTGGTTACGGCATTGCCTTTCTTCTCGCTATCACCTTTTTTTACCTTGTGCTTCAACACGATGTTGCTCATATTGAAACCGATGCCTTTCACAATCATGCCCTTGTCTTGTAATTCGGCAAACATCGCCTCGGTGATGGTTACCTTATAAGTATAAGGGGCGGATGTGAGATTCTCGGCTTGTGTATCTGCCAGATTTGCCCAGGAGCCATTGTTGAGAATCAACTGATGGGTAGATGCTTCCTCTACCAAGGATGGTATGGTGAACTCGATGTCGTCGCCTACGGCAGCCATGCTGAACTTGGTGGCTGGCAACTGCTGATAGACAGACCAGTCCTTGACGTTCAGTTCGCCCTTCCAGATGTTGATGTCAACAGTGGTGGTCTCTCCCTCATCTGGAGTGTCGGTGCTCTTGAGATGCTTCTTGAAGAAGTCGAGGCATGTGGCATACCAAGTGCTGGCAGTCTCATGTTTCAACTCACTGTTCACAGTATATTGTTTGTCGGTCACGGTGAGGTTGTTGTAAGGTGCAAAGTTGGTATGTGGAGGACATACCGGGTCTTGCAATCCCATACAGGTGATGACAGGGCAGGTAATCTGTGGTGCCAAGTTCTTGGTGTCGAAGTAGGATAGCATCTTGTACATATCCTCATCGCTGAGGCTGAGAGCTTCCTGCTGTTTCTTGGCTACGGCTGCAGGCCATGCACCTACCTTGAAGTAATCAGGGAAGTCGCCCATAAACTGGATGGCTGGGGCAATGGCATTGAGACGGTTGTCGAGGGCTGCACCTGCGATGGTGAGTGCGCCACCTTGACTTCCGCCCATCATGAAGATGTTGTCTTGCTGTGCTTTCTCTCGTGATGTGATAAAGTCGATGCTGCGAATCACGTCCATGTAAGCACCACGATAGTAATAAGCGTCACGATTGCCGAAGTTGTAGGCAAACCAGTCGCCATACTTGTTGGTGTTAGGCTCACGGTTGTTGATCACCTGTCCACGTACAGATACGTTCAGTTCAATCCAGCCTGGGTTGCTGTCGCCATTAGGACAGAAGTTGAGTGCTGGTATTGTCACATCGCTGTCATAGCCATTTTGGGTGATGATGACAGGATACGTGCCTTCTGCCACAGGTTCGGCATAGTAGCCACGGATGGTGACAGGTGTGCCGTCTCCATCGTCAATAGAATTCATCTCCACGAGATATATATTACGTTTGGAGGTGGATTTCTCTTCTATCTTGGTGAGTTTGTAGGAAGGGGCGATATGGGCAAGGTCGCTCTTCGCTTTCTCCCAAAACTCCCTGAAGTCGCTTTGCGCATCTGTTGGTGAAGAGATGCTGGTTGGGTCGTAACCGATGTTGAAATCAGCCACTTCTCCATAGTTGGCGATGACTACGGCGTGGTAGAACCCTGCCTTCAGGTCATCGAGGGCAACGATGGCATCCTTGGTCTCTCCCGAAGGAATGGTGATTTCGGTCGTGTAGCTATTGTAGTCTTGATAAGCATCGGTGCGCAGTTTGACGTTGACAACCAAGGTCTGCTCCTTGCTCTCTAGGTTTTGGAGATGCAGGGTGACTTGTGGCTGTTCGGTCTTTTCCCAACACTTGATGCTACTCTTGTCCATCTCGCAGATGATGGTAGGCACTTGGGTCGGGTCTATGAGTTCCACGGAGGTGACCGTGAATCCTACGCCTGTGGCGATACAGCCGTTGGCTTGTATTTCTTGAAGCATCGCCTCTGTCAGCGTGTATTCAAAATAGCTGGAGGTGAGGTTGATGTAGGTATCGGCATCTGTGATGCTTGTCCATTTGCTGTTGCAGATGTGGGCTTGTGCTCCACAGGCGAGACCCTTGAAGTTGAAACGCAACTTGTTGCCCACCTTTGCCTTTGCGAAATCATTGGCGTTGAGGGTGAGCCAACTCTTGTCGCCTGTCCAACTGATGGGTTGGCTACCCGTCCAAATCGTTGTGACAGGATTGCCCTTCTCGGTATCGCTTGTCTGTACTTCCTTGATGAGGTCGATGCCGCTAAGGGTGTAGTTGCATCCGCCAACGATGAGTCCGGTAGCTTGTAGCTCAGTCAGCATATCGCTGGTAATCTTGATGGTCTGCTCACTCTTGGTAGCGGCGTTCAAAGCCATGAAGTCGGTACCGGTGAGCAGAGGCCAACCGGAAGATGCCGTCTTGAGTGCCATCTGTGCATAGCCTGATTCGGGAGTTGCGTACGAGATGGCGAGGTAATTGTCGGCTTTGACATCAGCAAACTCAGATGCTGCCAATTGCACATAGCCACTCCAGTCGTCGCTCATCGTTTTCGTTTCGCTCCACAGATGGGTGCGAACTTCCACGGTGGCTGCCAGAGTCTTCATCCCTATCAATAATAGGAGGGATAGAATCCAAAGAGGAATAGTCTTTCTCATGCCTTTTTGTTTTTAGTGTAAGATAATGTTATTGTTTAGATTTCTGGCAGCAAAGTTAATAAAGAAAGGTAAAGGTGTGGTGACGATATGTTTCCGAGTCCTTCCCAAATGGTGACGGCAACATTTGGGTGGTCGAAATACCCATTCGGGTGGTAGTGAGGCGATAATTTGGCTATGTATTCTTTGGCAATATGAGAATTTCTGTGTAAATTTGCGGCATGAGAACAATCAAGATTACCTTCCTGCTGATATGCTGGCTAGGACTTTCCTTGTCCTTGCAAGCGCAATACCATTTCCGAACCATTGACAGTCGTTCGGGATTGCCTGATAACTATGTGACATCCATCTTGAAGGACAAGTATGGCTTCGTATGGATGGGAACCCTCAATGGCTTGTCACGCTATGATGGTTTCAGCCATCGTGTCTATGACATCAAGAAATCCAACAGTGGGTTGCTCGACTCCAATGTGCGTCGTCTTGCTGAAGACGCATCAGGACAACTATGGGTTACCACCTATTCTGGCACAGCCTACTTGTATGACAGAAATCAGGATGAGGTAGTGACAGATGCCGTCTCTCATCTGAAACGCTTGGGTATCACGGCAGGTGATAAGTGTCGGGTCTTTGTGGATGCAGACAAGAACCTATGGTGTGTGTCGGGTAGGAGGCTGACTTATTATCGCTTTGCCGAGCAACGTAAATATACGATGACTTTGTCTAAGTCGCCTTGCCAAGTCGTATGCCGAAATGGTCGTGCCTACTCACTGTCCCTGCAAGGGGAACTTTTTCGTCTCGATCCTTTCTCTGGAACTTCCCTCTATATCTCCCAGATACCAGCCTCTCAATATAAGCTGATGTCTATGTATGTGGATCTCCATGGACAATTGTGGGTCTATGGTGAATATGTCTTGGGCGTATTCCGATTGAAGCCTGATGAGGATATGAATGGAAAAGAGGTGTTGGAGAAGGTGAGTGATGATAATGTGTTGGCGATGGCAGAGGATCGTGAGGGCAACCAGTGGTGGGGAACCAATAGCGACGGCGTCATCGTTCGGCGCATAGATGGCAGCATCCTTCATCTCTTGCATGAAGACCAACAGAACGCAAGCTTGCCATCCAATCACATCAGTTCTCTCTTGATAGAAGATGGACTCTTGTGGGTTGGAACCTCTAAGGTGGGGGTAGCGATGGCTCGACTGGGTGGCTTCCGTTTCTCTGTCGTATCCACTCCTTTTAGAGAGGACATTGGTTTCATGGCACAGGATGCGCAAGGCAAGCTTTGGATAGGATATGATGGCAAGGGTATGCTACGTATGGCAAATGATGGCCAGGTCTCACCTATTTATAATATGGACAATAGTGTACTGGCTTCCAATCTGGTGACGGGTGGCAGATTGGCGCAAGATGGCAATCTGTATATCGGCACGTATGGTGGTGGAATCTATCGACTGGATGGTAATGGTAAGTTGGAGAGATTATTGGCATCTCAACCTTTGCTCAACTATGCGAGACATGTGGTACAAGACAAAAAAGGCAATCTGTGGATAGGCTCCCATGGCAATGGATTGTGGAAACAGATACCTTCGGGACGTTTGGACAATTATAATTTCCATAACTCGGCTATGCGTACCAATGCCATCACTGATATGGCATACGACTCGAAGAAAGGCAATCTCTATGTGGCTACTGGTACGGGTGTCTATGTCGTAGATTCTAAGGGCATATTAAAAGATGTGGTGAGCCAAGATGATGCTTCTGGCACATTGCAACATGCGACGGTCAACTCTGTCTGTGTGGATACAAGGGGATTTCTTTGGGTAGTTACGGTACATGGGGTGAACGTGTATGATGCTCAGTATCATCTGTTGCATGAGTTTGGCAAGGACGAAGGTTTGGATCATGTAATCGCTATTGTTTCTGACAAGCAGGGCAATCTATGGATGACTACCCATGAGGCTTTGGTGCATATTGTCGTAACGCCCAATGAAAAGTGGTCGTTCCGTATTCGGAGATATGTATCGGAAGATGGGCTTGGTGATGTTCGATTTGCCAAGAAGGCTCTTTTTTGCATGAACAATGGCGATGTGCTGGCTGGTGGAGATGGCAAGATTGTACGTGTCGCTCATACCTCTAAGTTGGAGGATATGCAACAACACAAGGTGGTCTTTACCAACCTCTATGTGGGCAATCGTGAAGTGGTGCCTGGCGGTGAGGGGAGAAATATCTTGCGAGGCAATATTGGTGATGTAAATCAGTTGAAGTTGAGATATGACGATGATTTTTCGCTCACGGTGTCTTGTCTCGATTATGCTTCTGCCGCTCCTGCTCATTTCGCTTATCGCCTAGGCAAGGAAGGCGAGTGGATAGCGATGGAGGGGAATCGACTCGCTTTCTCTCATCTCTCTGCTGGTGAGTATCTCTTGCAAGTGAAGTCGCTTGATGGTACGGATGATGCCGATATGATGGCGCAGATGACGTTGGTGGTGCAGCCTCCTTTCTGGCTCTCTGCCTACGCTTGGTGCTTTTATGTATTCTTGTTGCTTTTGGCTGCTTGGGGAGTACTGATGTTCTTGAAGCGTCGACAAGGAGAGAAACTGGCTATGCGACAGATGGTGCGTGAGCGGAAGTATCAACAGGAGATGGATGAGGCTAAGATGCGATTCTTTACCAATATCGGACATGACATCCGTACACCATTGTCGCTGATTATATCTCCTATCGAACAGCTGATGGCTGATGAGCGATTCGCTGGGGCTAAGAAACAGTTGGAGATGGTGCATCGCAATGCCAAGTCTCTGCTCAATGACGTGAATCAGCTGATAGACTTCCGCCGGTTGGATAATAGTATGGAGAAGTTGGAGCCTACTTCGGGTGACTTGTCGCAATTCTTGTTGCAGGTGAGTGCTTCTTACCAATATATGTCATCCCAAAAAGGGATAACGATGGAAGTGGAGGTGTGTGAAAACGTAGTGGATCGAGTCTTCGACCATGCCAAGTTGAAGCGTATCGTGGTCAATCTCCTTTCCAATGCCATCAAGTTTACGCCTAAGGATGGTCGTGTGAGTCTTGCCTTGCAATGTGAGAGCGAACATGTCGTCATCAAGGTAGCAGATACGGGAATCGGCATCAAAGACAAGCAACGAGTCTTTGAAAGATTCTATCAGGAGCATGTTGGCAAGGAGGAAGTCTATACAGGCAGTGGCATCGGACTGCACATTGTGAAACAGTATGTAGAACTGATGCACGGACAAATATCTGTCGTGGATAATGTGCCGAGTGGAACTATCTTCGAGTTGTCTTTGCCTCTACCTCTTCCAGCGCCAACGTCTGCGTCAGTCGAAGTCAAGCCAGAGATGAAATCACAGAAACGAATCCTTGTCGTAGAAGATAATGATGATTTCCGCAGTTTTATCTCTGATTGCTTGTCGCAGAGCTATCAGGTGGCAAGTGCTTCCAATGGTCGTGAGGCTTTGGAGTGGATGCAAACTCATGATGCAGATATGGTGGTGACGGATGTGATGATGCCTGAGATGGATGGTATGCAGTTATGTCATGCCATCAAGACCCATGTCAATCTTTCCCATATCCCTGTGATTATGCTCACGGCAAAGACAGCCGACGAGCATGTGCTGAGTGGCTATCGGGAGGGTGCAGATGATTATATCACCAAGCCTTTCAATGTGGAGATACTCAAGATGAGGATTGCCAAGATATTCGAGTGGGTGAAGGGGGCGCAGGCCAAGTTCCGTCAGCCAGACTTGAAGACCTCGGAGGTGGTGGTCAGCCGTATGGATGGCGAATTGATAGACAAGGCGACAAAGATAGTGGAAGAGCACTTGGATGACGCTGATTTCTCGGTAGAAGCATTTGGTGATGCAATGTGCATGAGTAGGAGTGCGCTCTACAAAAAGTTGATGGCTATATCGGGCAGGTCGCCGATAGAGTTTATGCGTATCATTCGTTTGCGTCATGGCTTGTCTTTGATTCAGCAAGGAGGCTTGACGGTGAGCGAGGTGGCATATCGTGTGGGTATGTCGCCTAAGCAGTTCGCCAAGTTTTTTAAGGAAGAGTATGGGGTGCTTCCTTCCAAGTATGGGGAAGAGTAGAAAAATATATGCTCGCATTTTAGTGCAATCATAGCGCAGCTTCTATGGTAAGAGGCTGCGCTTTTCTCTTAATCTTTACGCATTAAAAAGCTCATCAGTAGTTATGTCACATTGTATTTGATTCCAGGATTCATTATGTACCACGCCATTTGTCGTGATCATCGTTAGGAGAATCGTTTTCTTGTTTTTTGTGCTCTCGATGAATCTTTCCACTTTATTGTTGAGTGCCATCGCATAATCTTTCGTTATGGTGTATTCTCCTTTGGAAAACTTCATCTCGCAAATATTGATGATGTTGTCTCTTCTGTCTAGTACCATATCTATTTGAGTACCAGAAGAGAGTGCATCCCCTTTTGCTTTCCATGAATAGCATTGTTTTTGCCTGAAAGTGACTGTTTTATGCGGCTTATTGCGTATATTTGCACCACGAGCCGTATCTTAATAAAAGAAATGATTCTGTATCTTCATAAATGGATATGAAAATGGAAAGAGATTATAATGGAAAGAAGCTATGCCTATTCTCGCTAGGCAAGAGAATGGTGATGATGCTCTTGCTGTTGCAGGGCATCTGGATGAGTGCAGCCCATGCCGTAGGTGTGGGAGGCAGTGGTATGTACCAGTGGTCGGTCGCATTGCGAGGCTATATCTCCAATGAGACTGGGAAGGCACCGGTGGCTTACCTTTGGGTGCCTGATGGATGCAAAAAGGTGAAGGCTGTCATTCTCTCCCAACAGAATATGACGGAGGAGGCTATCTATAAGAACACTCACTTTCAAGCCCAGATGAAGCAACTGGGGGTGGCGATGGTATGGGTGGCTCCAGCTTTCAGCAATGATTGGAATCCTGCTTCGGGCGCACAGAACATCTTCGAGGAGATGATGGGCAATCTTGCTGACCAGAGCGGTCATGCCGAGATAGCCAAGGCTCCCATCATCCCTTTGGGGCATTCCGCTCAAGCTACTTTCCCCTGGAACTTTGCGGCTTGGAATCCGAACCGCACGCTCTGCATCATCTCCTTCCATGGCGATGCTCCTCGCACCAATCTCAGTGGTTATGGCAGAGATAACGTGGAGTGGGGGCGCAATCGCAACATCGATGGCATACCGGGTTTGATGGTAGAAGGCGAATATGAATGGTGGGAGGCTCGTGTGAATCCTGCCCTTGCCTTCCGCATGATGTACCCAGAGAGTTGTATCTCCTTCCTCTGTGATACGGGCAGAGGTCATTTCGACTGTGGAGATAGGACTGCCTTGTATTTTGCCAAGTTCATTCAAAAGGCGTTAGAACAGCGTTTGAATAGTGATGGAACGCTCCGTAAACTCAATCCTAAGGATGGTTGGCTTGCAGAGAGATTCCATTCCGATATGATGGGCACGGATGGAGCAGACAAGGGAAAAATGCCTGAGCAGGCTTCCGCTTCTCGTCCTCTTCCTTCACCTTATTATATATATAAGGGCGATAAGCATGATGCTTTTTGGTATTTTGACCAGGAAATGGCAGAAATGACAGAGGCTCGATACCTGGAGACGGCAGGTAAGAAGGTACAGTATGTGGGCTTCGAGTATGAAGGTAAGTTGGTGCCATACGATGAAAAGTTGCAAGGTGGTATGAAACTTGACTTGCAAGATATGGAGGGCATCACCTTTCACATAAAGGCAGTCTATACGGATAGCTCGCATGGCAAATCAGCCCTGGAGCATGGCAAGAAGAAACCTCATATAGAGGTGATTAATGGACCCGTGAAGAAAATCAATGATACCACCTTCCGCTTCTATCCATTCGAGGCAGGGTGGGACAATGCACGCAGGTCTTTCACCTGTTGGTTGGTGGCGGTAGCCGATGCCGATAAGGAATACAAGGGAGCGGTGCAACCTATTCGCATTGATATTCCAAAGGACGTAATGGAAAGATTGAGATAAGGCTTTTTGCGTACTATCTTTTCCATATCCGTATTATCTTGTAGAATCAGTACAAGTATCTTACAATCGAAACATCATCATGAACAAGAAATCAATAGCAATCGTGGCAGGCTTG
>OIZF01001055.1_pt1 | contig 17181 bp, 16 predicted proteins | sample 1588471 | NCBI WGS metagenome assembly OIZF01 (sample SAMN03283279) | human gut metagenome | biome: human-associated habitat; material: feces | host: Homo sapiens | place: Peru | collected 2012
TGATCTTGCTGTGACAAATATTGATTTACATCAATATTATTTTCTTGAGCAACGTTAATTGTTTGTTGAAAAGATGAAATAAGTATTTGTTCTGTTTCTTTTTCATTCAATTTTGGTAATTCTTTATCATATATTAGATAATCTGCTGCTTCTACAACATACTTACTAACATACCCTTTTAACTCATCATTTTTTAAAACGTAATCTGCATACTCTTTTGGCATACCTGTTTCTTCTAAAGTTTGATAAATTTGATTTAAAGATTCTTCTCCAATTAATTCCATTATATCAACCTGTTTTAACATATTAATAATATTATCTTTTTGAAATAATGTTTTTGTAGTATCTAACATTGTATAAATAAATAACGATATTGTTACTGTAATGATTAAAATAAATATTAATAAATTTTTTAGAATTTTTTTCATATGTACCATACCATCCATCTTAAATAAGTAAGTTTTATTTTTCTATATTTTAATTGTATTTAAACAATAATATTCTATTTTGTTAAATTAATCTCTTGTAAAAATATCTCTAGTGTAAACTTTCTCTTTTACATCATCTAATATAGCATCATAGCGATTAACTACAATGATATCACTTAGGGATTTAAACTCCTCTAAATTTCTAATTACTCTACTATTAAAAAATAATTCATCATTCAACGTTGGTTCATATATTATAACTTCAATACCTTTAGCTTTAATTCTTTTCATAACGCCTTGAATCGAAGATGCTCTAAAGTTATCTGAATTAGATTTCATTGCTAATTTGTAAATTCCTACAACTTTTGGATGTTTCGAAATAATTTCATCAGCTATATGATCTTTTCTTGTGGTGTTACTTGCCACAATAGCACTAATTAAATTTTCTGGTACATCTTTATAGTTTGCTTTTAACTGTTTTGTATCTTTAGGCAAACAATAACCACCATATCCGAATGATGGATTATTGTAATGAGAACCAATTCTTGGATCTAAACAAACTCCATCTATTATGTCTTTTGTATTTAAATGTTTTAATTCAGCATAAGTATCTAATTCGTTAAAAAATGATACTCTTAATGCTAAATAAGTATTAGCAAATAATTTAACAGCCTCTGCTTCAGTACTATCCATAAATAATATTGGAACATCATCTTTTAAAGAAGCATTAATTAATAAATTAGCAAAATTTTCTGCTCTTTCACTTTTTTCACCCACAATAATTCTCGAAGGATATAGATTATCATATAATGCTTTTCCTTCTCTTAAAAATTCTGGAGAAAAGAAAATATTGTTAATATGATATTTTTCTTTTACATTATTTATAAATCCAACAGGTATTGTAGATTTTACTACCATTGTTGTTTTAGGATTATTAATTTCAATTACTTTTTTTATTATATCCTCCACTGATGATGTATCAAAATAATTCGTTGTTTCATCATAATTTGTTGGAGTTGATATAATTACATAATCAGCATCTTTTAAGGCTTCATTATAATCCAAAGTTGCCTTTAAATTTAATTGTTTTGTTTTAAAAAATTCTTCAATTTCAGCATCTTGAATTGGAGAAATTCTATTATTAATTTTTTCTACTTTTTCAGGAATAATATCTAGTGCAACTACTTCATTATTTTGACTTAAAAGTGTTGCTAGAGAAAGCCCTACATATCCTGTTCCTGCTACTGTTATTTTCATAAAATGCCTCTTTCTTTAAAGATAAAATTCTTTATACCATTCTGCAAATTTTCTTAGACCATCTCTTAAGGATGTACTTGGCTTAAATCCATAATCTCTTTCTAAAGGTGTTGTATCAGCATACGTTACTGGAACATCTCCAGGTTGCATTGGTACTAATTCTTTGTGCGACTCAAAATCATAATCTTTTGGTAAAACTCCTGCTCTAATTAACTCTTCTTGTAATATAGTTACAAAATCTAACAAATTTTCTGGATTACTATTTCCAATATTGTAAATCGCATATGGTGGAATTGGTAAACCATCTTCTCCATTAACTTGTTCTGGAGCACCTTGCATTACTCTAATTATACCCTCAACTATATCGTCAACGTAAGTAAAATCTCTTTTACAATTACCATAATTAAATATTTTTATTGTCTCACCATTTACTAGTTTATTAGTAAATCCAAAATATGCCATATCAGGTCTTCCTGCTGGACCATATACTGTAAAAAATCTTAATCCTGTTGATGGGATATTGTAAAGTTTAGAATAGCTATGAGCAAGTAATTCATTACTTTTTTTTGTGGCTGCATATAAACTTACCGGATTATCAACTTTGTCATCTGTAGAATATGGAACCTTTTTATTAGAACCATATACGGAAGACGAAGAAGCATAAACTAAATGCTCAACAGGATTATGCCTACATGCCTCTAATATATTATAAAAACCTATTAAATTTGATTCTATATATGCATCTGGATTTTCAATACTATATCTAACACCTGCTTGTGCTGCTAAATTAACAACAATGCTTGGTTTATATTCTGTAAATATTTTACTAATGACTTCTTTATCTGCTAAATTACCTTGTATAAAAGTATAATTTTTGGATTGTGATAATTCATTTAATCTTGATTCTTTAATTCTAACATCATAGTAATCATTCATATTATCTAGTCCAATTACTTGAATTCCTTCAAATTCTTTAAGAAGTCTTTTTACTAAATTACTACCAATAAATCCAGAAGCTCCTGTAACTAATACTGTTTTATTTTTTAAATCGACTTTTTTCATTTATTAACCTCTTTTTCATTATTTTTTAAAATATTATTTTTCAAAATATTATATTTATCAAACAATATTTGAACTTGGTTTAATTCTTCTCTTTCAACCTCTTCATTGTTTTTATAATCCACTAAAATATTATATATGTCAAATTGATCAGAAGTTAAATCATAATAATAACCATTTAATTTATTGAAATAATGCGTTTCATTAAATAAATAGTTAATTTTATGAATTGTACCACCAAACATGTCTTGAAAAATCATTGATGTGACACAACATTGTCCGTAGGTAGGATTATTATCATAGTTATAATTGGCTTTACCCTTTTCATAAGTTGTAAAAATTGAATAATTTTTGAGACATTCATTAAATAATAAATCTATCTCTCGATTACCTTCATTATAATAATGGATTTGTCTTCCACTTTTCGTATAAAACTTCATATATCATTCCTACTTACATATACTGATTACATAAGGATAAATAAGATAAGTTCTAAATTTTCCTGTTTTAATTAAATTTTTCAAGTTTCCTAATTTAAGATTATCTCTTTTTATCATTGCCTCACGTCTTGTCCATTCCTTAAAAAATTGATATTTTGAATTTGTCTTAACTTCTAAATAATCTTTTAATTCTTGCGGTATGGTTTTAATTCTTTCAACATCTATCCCAATATTTTTTGATGAAGTGATTATAATAGTATATTTTTCTGTATGACTGATACTTATAAATTTATTAGAATTGATTAAATATGGTTTACCATTCTGATCTTTTCTCACTTTATATTTTTTCGAATAGTCATTTCCTTTTATTATTCTTATCATTAAAATTCACCATAAATAAAGCTAGATGGGTTGTAACCATATCCATACATTCCAAATATCAAAACAAAAAATAATAATCCTATAAAAATTATATATCTAAACGTAATATTTTGCTTTTCTAACCATTCATCTATATTTACTCCATTATATTTTACAAAATCAACAATAAAAACTAATATAAGTGATATAAAGACAATACTTACATTATGTCCGCCACCAATTAATTCTACAATACTATTAGTAGATGCTTTAAATATACTTTTTAATAAATTTATAAATTGTGTTATTGAATCTGCTCTAAACAATGTTAATCCAATAATCACTAACAAAGTTGTACGAATCATTTGGAAAAAATGATAACTGAAGCATTCTGTTTTTACTTTTAGTTTTTTTATAATAATTTCAAACAGTGGTTTTAATAGCATTCCCAACAATATCAAAATAAAATAATACATGCCATAAACTACAAATTTAATTCCATATCCATGCCATATACCCATTAAAAACCATACACCAAGTAATGGAAAAAATGATGTTATAGTATCTGCCAAAAACCTTGGTAATTTATTATGACTTTTGATATTTAATTTCATATTAAATTTTGACATTGTAATTGGAAAAAATATATAATCTTTAAGCCATCTTCCAAGAGTTATATGCCATCTTCTCCAAAATTCAGATATGTCTTTTGAAAAGAATGGTTCTTTAAAGTTTTCTGGAATTTTAATATTAAATAATCTTCCTATTCCAATTACTATATCCATACATCCAGAAAATTCTGTATATATTTGTATAGTATATAAAACCATAGCCGCAATTACAACTTCACCAGAATATCCACCAGCAAATACATTATCTACTAAAACTGCTACTCTGTCCGCAATTACTAATTTTTTTGCATATCCATATAATATTCTCAAATATCCATATTTAAAATTATTATAATCAAAATCATGTCCTTCATATAAGGAATCTGCAACTTCATTTATTTTAACAATTGGACCTTCTACCATTAATGGAAAAAATGTCATTGATAAATATATCTTAAAAAAATTTTTGATAGGTTTCTTTCTTCCTAAATATACATCTATAATATAACTTAAAGCAACAAGTGTATAATATGATATTCCAAGTGGAAGAGCTATTTTTAATAATCCTATATTGGTATTAAATAAATTATTAAAAGTATTTATTAAATGGTTATGCTCTTTTAAAAATATCAATAAAGAAATATTTAAAATTAAAGTTAACAAAAATATTAACTTCTTTTGATTTTTATATTTTTCAATAAGTAATGCAGCAATATATACTGAAATGATTGATATTAATAAATATATTATATTAAATTTACAAGACATCACATAAAATACAGTATTAGCAATAAGTAAAATTATAAATCTAAATTTTTTAGGAACTATATAATACAATAAAACTGTTAATAATATAAATAATATAAAACTAAGTGACACAAAATTCATTTATTATTTCTCCATTTTCTTTTGAATCATATTATATATTGTTTCTATTGTTTTGAAATTTTCAGGTACTAAATCTGAAATATCTAACATTACATTAAATTCACTTGTAATCTTTGCAACTAATGTAATTATGTCAAATGATGTTAATATTCCATTTGTAATTAGATCTTTTTCTTCCATAAAATTTACGCCTGGTTTAACTTCATTTAATATTTTTTCTAAATTTTCCATACTATTCATCCTCCTTCAAATTTTTATAAAATGTACGGTCTATTTTTCCATTTAAGTTATAATTCATTTTTGATTCTTTATGAATTTTATTTGGTATCATATAATTTGGAACTTTAGCTTTCAATCTTTCTAATAAAGTTTCCTCTTCTATATTACCAACATAATATAGAATAATTTTATCATTTTTATAAACAACTACACAAGTATTTACTTCATCAATTTCATATACTTTATTTTCTATTTCGCCAAGTTCTATTCTATACCCCATATGTTTAATTTGAAAGTCTGCTCGACCTACATATAAAAGATTACCATCTTCTCTAACATTTACAATATCACCCGTTTTATATATTATTTCTGGGAAAGCTTTATTTAATGGATTTTGTATAAATACCTCACTAGTTTTTTGTGGATTATTATAATAACCACTAGCAAGGAAAGGGCCTTTTATATATAATTCACCTGTTTGTGATTCTTTACCATCCTTTAAAATAATAGCAGTCAATCCATTACAAGCTTTTCCAATTGGTACATTATCTGTTTCTTCTTTAATTTCATAATATGTACAAATATCCGTTGTTTCTGTTGGACCAAATAAATTGGCATAATATGCTTTATGATTTCTAACAAAATAATTAATCACTTTAGGTGGCATAACTTCTCCAGCAAACAGAACTTTTTTTAATTCTGGTAATTCAAATGATTTAAATGCATCAAATGTTGAAATCATATTTAATGCTGAAGGTACCCAATAAATTGTATTGATTTTATTTTCTTCCATATATTTCATTAAATATAAAGGAAAAGAAAAAAATGAATGTGGAATAAAATATAATGTAGATCCAGCATAAATTGTTCCTAAAACATCTGATATAGACATACTAAAATATAAAGGTGTTTGATTCCCAAATACAGTAGTTTCATTAATATTAAATTCATTAGTAAACCAATTTAAATAGTGCATAACTGAATTATGATTAACTACTACTCCCTTTGGTATACCTGTTGAACCACTTGTAAATAATACATACATTGGATTACTCATATTATAATTGATATTAATTTTTTTTGTTTTTGTTTCTATTATATCTTCAAAAAAGACATAATCACTTTTTTTATTATTTTTTGTAGTTATTTTACATACTGGTTCTAATAAATTAATAATAGTTGTCTTTCTCTCTTCTGGCATATCTACATCTAAAACTGTATAAAAATTACCACTCAAAAGTACTCCCATCATCAAAACTACTGTCTCTACACTTTTTGGCATTTCTATTATAATTGGTTGATTATAATAATTAGATAAATAAGATGCAATTTGCATTGATTTATCATACAATTCTTGATTTGTAATACTTTTATTTTCATCCGCAAATATTATTTTATTTGGATTTTTATTTTTATTTCTAATTAAAGATTCAACTAAACTCCTCATTTTAAACTTCCTTACTATTTTCTAATAATTTTTTGTTATATTCATTTAACCATTGAATTTTTTCTTTATTATATTTTTCTAAATCTTTATTCCAATTATCATATTTTAAATCATTTTTATGATTCTTCATTTCATAATTTTCTGCTATAAAACTTGCCAAATAATTTGAAGCTTTAATTGCCCCATTTAAATTTACATGATTATCATTCATCAAATCATTTTCTTGATTAAAATTTAGTTCATTAAACAATAAATTCATATCAATCAATCTTAAATTATTTTCATCAGCAATTTTTTGTAATATATTATGTTTTACCATAGACCAATTTTGTCTTGGTAATACTAATAATACTAAATCTATATCTTCTTTTTCACATAGTTCTTTTATTTTCTTCAAATATATTTCTGAATAATTAGCAGTATATAAATCTTTCATTTCATTTTCGTTATCGGCCTTACTCATATAATCTTTATTCAAATTTTTTGAATCAATTATATTTGTTTGTAATACAAATCCATGATTATAATTGTTATATTCATAAATTTGATATTTAAAATTATTTAATTTAATATCTTTCCATCTATCATGAAATCTAAAGAAAGGAAACAAATAGGTAATTTTTTCATTAAAATTCATTTTGTAAGCTTTTTCATTAACAAATTCTAATTTATTAAAATTTAAAGGATACTTGTCTATAGTATTATGCATTAATTCTCTACTTTGCATTTCAGTTGCATAAAAAGTCTCTCCATCTAGGAAAATTATTTTAGGTTTATTTTTACTAATATTTTGTTTAATTAAATAGTAATCCATTGGTAATTGAACTTCTCCACTACTTATATTTTCCACAGTTACCCCAATTTGATCATATATTTCCATTGGAATAATTCCAGTTTGTACACCAGAAGCCCCCACAACATAAACATCAGTATTTCTTTGATTATTATATTTTAACGTACCATTTGGTAAGAATACATGGGACAAATACAAAATTATTAGGAAAACTAACACAACATATAAGATAATCTTTATAATAATATTGGTTTTATTTTTAATATTTTTTTTCACAATTACATCCTCCATTTTAAAATTTTATATACAAGAATTATTTGTTGAAGTTATATTCTAAATATTTGAAACATTACACTTATTGCTTTTTTTAAATACTATTTTTATTTTATTCATAAAAGTTAAAATATATTTTTTATATATCAATAAGTCATTAATTATTATTATAATTAATAACAGGCAAAAATATATTACTCCCTGAAAAATGAATGAAAAATAATTGTTACATTCTCCTAATGGTACTATATAGTTTAAAAAAATAATAATAATAATTTCAGATAAGGAAATCAATAAATTTTTAATAAATTCTTTATTTGAGGATTTAATAATAATATGATTTGAATATAATACTAATTCTACTGTTCTAATAGTAGTTGAAATCAAAGTTCCTATAGCTACACCAATTATTCCGTACCTTACTACAAGAATAACTGACAAAAGTAAGTTTATAAAAGCTTCTAAAAATGCACCTTTTTTTGTTTCTTTATAATGACCAGCTGCAGAAACAATTGTTAAATAAGGCAGCCTAAGGCAATATATATAGTTAGACAATAACATTATATAAGCAAAAATAGGCCTATAATAATTTACATCAGAAACATTGTTAGTATATATACTAACAAATTTAAAAATTAAAACTGATGTACAACCATATAAAATTGTAGAAAGATTAAAATTCAACAAATTCATTATTTCAAAATTATTCTTAATATTTTCTTTTTTAGCAAGCATATCTCCAAATGAAGATTCTAAACTATTTTCTATTGTCACTATTACCTGTTTTAAAGCTTTGAAAACTAAATTATAAATACAATAAACTGACACCTCAAACATATTAGTAAATAAAGTCAAAACAAATGTATCGGTATTATTCATAACAAAAGATGAAACTTGATGCCAAAAAGCATCCCACCTCTGTTTTATAGCTTCATTGTTTGGAATAACATTTTTATCTATTTTATATCTTCTTTTTACATAAAATCCCAACATGATAGGATATAACGTAAAAATTAAAGAACTTGCAAATTTTACAATTCTTATATCAAAATTATTAACTATTAAAACAATCGATATAATGATATTCACAATATATGATACGATTTTAAATAATGAGCTTATCCATAATTTTTGATCCGCTTGTAACAAAATTAAATATGTAATACCAAAAAAAGATTCTGCAAAAGTACTTGCTCCTATTATTAAAAATAATGAAAAAGTAAAAAAGTAATTAAAATCATTTTTTACAATTAATGGATAAATTAATGAAAAAATTAAAATTAACAACAACAAAATAAGTCCTATTTTCTTCATAAAATTATCTGTTGCTTTGATTATTCGACTAATTTCTTTGTGGTCATTATCAGCAATTGGTTTATATAGTGCTGCACGAGTAGCCCCACCTATTCCAGATCTTAATAAAACAGCACAAGATAGAAAATCTGTTATAGATGTGATTAACCCATTGTATTGTGAACCGTAATATTTTAATAAAAGTCTTGGTAATATAAATCCAGAAATTATAATAACAAATTGCTCTAAAATACTTAATAGTGTATTTTTTATAATATATTTACTTCGCATGATAACAACACCTATAAAATAACACTAATATCATCTATTCTATGAGACATTGGAACTTTATACTTATCTTTTAAGATACCACAAGCAATCATACAAATTATTTGTTCATCCTTTGGAATATTATGTTTCTTTTGTAAATTACTCCATTCTTTGTTCCAAATAACTGGTCTTTGAATAACACAAGATCCTATTCCATATAATTGTAAAGTAAGAGTTAAATATCCAACGTAAATTGAAGGGGAAACAATATATTGATAATTTTCATTTAATCTATAGGCTGTTCTTTTTCCAGTAATAATTAAAAATTTATCAACATCTTTGGCAAATCCCCCTATTCCCTCTAACCAATTTTCAATGTCAGAGTAATATTTTTTGTCTAAGATATAAACGTTTACTGCTTGTCTATTACAAGCTGAAGGTGCACACTGAGCTAATTGAATTGCCTTCTTTAGTTGATTAATATTAACTTCTTTACCAGAAAAATCTCTTACAGAATGGCGAGACTTGAAAAAACTTTCAATTTCTTTTTCGTTATATTTTTTCTTATTAACTTCTAATGTACCACCAGCAAAATTATTTTTAAAATTTAATAAAAATTTTTTTAACTCTAATATAAATTCATCACAATAGTTATTTTCTTCGTGAATTTTAACATATTCAAATAATGAGGAAATTGCCATGTCTATACTTTCATTTTCTATTGATGTTTTTTCTTTCTTATTGTTTATTCTATTAATTAGTTTTAGCATCTCATTTTGCTTGTCATGGCCAAAACCTAAACGTAAATTATTAATCGATAGGCCTTTTTCAATAGAATGCGTTAATCGAATTAAATCATAAGCATTACGATTAACTTTATATTTATTAAAAATAAATAAATTTTTTATAATCTCTCTAAAATTTCTATATATATATCTTATGTTTTCTTTCATACTTCACCTAATTCTTTATGGATTTTAAATATTCTTCAGATTTCTTTTTCAATTCTACTATTTTTCTATTTTTTGATAATACAAATTTTTTGTTCAACATATTAATATTAAGTAATTCTTCTGAATTGACAAGTCTATTGTCAATTTCATTTTCAATCATAAATTCATTTATCTTAATTTTATTTCTATTTATTACTAAAAATTTTTTTTCGTAAATCAGTGAAAACATTAAACCATGAAAAGTATCAGTAATAACATAATCTGATTTTTTCATACAATTTAAAAAAAATGATGGCGAATTTCTATTATTCTTGTCAAATCTTTTATCATCAATAACGCCATTAATTATTGTACATTTTTTTTCTTTTGCAAATTTTTTTAATAGATCAGCATTTTGTTCGGATAACTTTTCAAATAAATATAAAAATATAAACTTTTTATTTGAATTTACATTATCGTCAATGATTAAATCATCAAAATCACTTGGATTAAGTAATAAAGTTGGATCACATACCATAAACGGTTTTCTATCACATAAATTTAAAACCATATTTTTCGTTGATACATCTCTAACACTGATTAAATCCATTTTAGAGATATATTCTTTAAAGTTCAAATCAAACATTTTGGCATCTGTATTTCCAATTGAAACTGCATATGTAACAATTTTACTATTCATCGTATTTAATGCTCCAAAATAATCCTTTCTATTGTGATAAAAATACTTCTCGGATATATTCCAAATAGTATCACTACCTAATACAAAACAGTCAATTTGTTTAAAAATCTTAGATTTTTTAGAAATAATTTTAAATGATTTTAATTTTTGATTAAAATCTCTATAAATTAGATATTGTCTGTAAAATTTTTTAGGTCCATACTTTAATAATTTCTTAGATAAGTTTATAATTTTATGCATTATAGAAGCTGATGATCCTATATTGTTTCTTTTTAAAAAGTAAACATCATCATCACATTTTTCAAAATATTTCTTTAAGGCATAAGCTTGAAGCCAACTTCCACAATTGATACTATTATAAACTGTTACTATACAAATTTTCATAAAGAATTATCTCCGTTTATATTTAGTTTGATTCTTGAGCCCAATATGTTGTCTGCATTTTCCGTTATTGTGGTATCCATTCCTCCATTTGAAGAAAATGTTAATTCACCAAAATATATCTTATTATTTATATAATATAAATCAACTCTTAATTGAGGAATATTATTAGACAATTTTTCAGATATCATTATCATTTCATTAAGTTTTTTTGGCTTATCAATATTAACATTACATTGATCTTTACTTTCATAAAGACTATAAGGTAGATGATTCCAATTCTTATCAAAGTAGTAATATTTTACCCCCGTATCCGAAAACCTATCTATACATACTAAAATATTGTCTATTTTTCCATTAAAGCAATGAAGTTTATAATCAAATAAGTCTTTTGAACAGTTGTCTTCCATATATTTTTCTATAAGTATTCTTGGCTTAACATTTTTATATGGCCATTCTCTCCAAAGTCTATAATAATCCCTTTTTAACCATTTTTGGCAAAGCCTTTTTAATTTTTTTTTATTTATTTTATTCTTATCTTGACAAATAAAAACATCACCTGAAGATTGAGTAGCTTTCATAACAAATTTATCTGGCAACAATGAAAAATCTATCTCCTCAAAGGTATCATACACTCCAATAGTTGGAATAATATATTCTTCTCCAATTATTGATGATACATATTTTTTTGCTTCATATTTGTCAACCATCAGTGTGTATATATCTTTTCTATCATTCAATTTCAACCATTCAATTTTTTCATTTAAAGTTTGTGGATTCTCTAAATTTAATCTTTTATGCATATACAATTTATAAGATAATTTTATATGTGTTTTATCTGTTAATGTTATAATATTATGATAGTCTAAAAACAACAATATTTTAATTGGATGTTTGATATATTCAACTATTTTATTTAACATTTTTTTCAACTCCTACTATTTCTTCAATAAAATTTTCCCATTTTTTATTTATTATATCAGGGTGTACTAATTCAATAATTTTTTTTGAATTTAATCTAAATCTATCACTAATGTTATCATCTGATAATAATTTGTACATTTTAGACGTTAATTCTTTTACATTTCCAACTTCAAATAAATATCCATTTTCTTCATTATTAATTAACATCTTGGGGCCTCCACATGGACAATTAGATGAAATTACTGGCAAACCTAAACACATCGCTTCAATTAAGGCATTTGGCATTCCCTCATAATTTGATGTCATAACAAATAAAGAACTATTACTTATTTTTTGTTCAATGTCAGGAACTACACCTGGCAACTCAATTTTACCTTCTAAATTCAATTTATTTATTTTCGTCTCCAAGATTTTTCTTAAATTTCCTTCACCATAAATAATTAATTTGTAATTAGGTAGTTTTTTATTTAATTCATAAAAAGAGTCTATCAACAAATTGAAATTCTTTTGTTCGGTTAATCTACCAACGGACACTATTTTCTTTTCTATTTTTGATTCCTTTTGCTTACGAATAAATTTGTCATTTACAGGATTAAATATTATTTCTCTTTTCTTTTTATTTATATTGGACAAATTATTTTCAAAATATTTTTTTGCATCATCCGTTTGAAAAACAAATCCATCAGCTTTTGGATATAATTTATGAAAAAAAGAATTATATATTTTACTTTTGTATTCAATTTTAGGATCATTTCTGTCACTAATAATAATTTTAGTATGTCTTTTATTTGCTAGTAATGATATAAATGATGCTTCAGGCAAAAAAGAAATAATTACATCTGCATCTATCTTTTTTAATATATTTTTCATTTTTAATGTTCTAATTATAAATTTTGGCAATAATGTACACTTATTTATAAATTTGTTTTTTATTTTATTTTTTTTCTTTGATAAAGTTAGAACATCTATTTTACTATTTAAATCATATTTAATTTCATTTTTGGTTATAGTTATTATATATACATTATTTTTTTTTGAAAAATAGTTTGAAAGAATGGAAACAACTCTTTCAGCACCACCAGATTCTAATGAATTTATACAAAAAACAATTTTTTTATTATGCATTTTCTAATTCTCCTTTTAATTATAAATTCATAAATTTTATTAATATTCTTGGATCATCTTACTATCTTCTGAAGAAATAATAAATCCATATATTAGCCATATTAATCCATTAGTAAAGTGGCTTCCAACAAATTGAAACAACAATATATAAGTAAACAAACCAATTTTTATTATGGATTTACTTTTAATACATTTTTTTGCAATATAAAATATTAAAATTAACCAATATATTATTCCTAATATTCCAGTTTCAATCCAAAAATATATGTATGAATTAACAACCATTTGGGCAAGTTTAAAATCTTGATATTGGGAAATAAAATCTGTTGTATTCAAATTTCCAAACCCACATCCCATGTAATCATAATCTTTTAAACTTTTATTTAAAACTTCTAAACTTACATTAACTCTATAATTAACCGAGCCATCTTTTCCTGCTAAAGTTTGTTTAATTCTATTTGCCATTCCAATGTTACTGTTTAAAAAAATAACAATTCCGATTAATCCTACAAATCCAATATTTAAATATTTTTTAATATTCTGCCTTGAGTCATTAAAAATAATATTTGTAATCATCATTACTATAAGAGAAATTAACAAAATTAAAATAGCTCCCATGGATTTAGAAAAATACAATATAATTATATTAATAATTAATAAAAAGTAAATAGATTTTTTGTTGTCTTTCTTACTAAGTAAAAATGAAAATAACAATATTAATAAAATTGAAATATGAAATCCTAATTCACTTGGTTCCAAATAAAATAATTGTAACCGTCTTAAATCATAAATATTTGTATAATCATTTAAACGCCAAAAAATCGAACTCTCTTTAAATAGAAACGCAATTATAGTAAAAATAACTAATAAAAAAGTCACCTTTTTACATATATCTACTAAATTAATTTTAATATTCTTATTTTTCACATATAGCATAATAGATATACAAATCATTATCTTAAATATATTTACAAAAAACTTTGTATAATTTATATTTTTGATAAATACAAATTGAATTACACTAATGAATAAAATCGGTAATGAAAACAAAAGAAATTCTCGTATTTTTTTATTAGAACAAAGAATTTTTTTAAAATTATATATTCCAAATAGATAAAACGGATCCAGATTTCCCCCAAATGTTGCACTATTTATATTTTTAAATTTCAAAGAAAGTAATTTTGTACTTTGTCTAAAAAAATATATGAAACTATATATCCAATTGTTTTTGTTATCTTTTTTAGTCATTATTATCACCTAAATCTATATACTCTTTTTCTAGTTTTTTTGTATATAACTTTATATTATAATTGTTGTCAAATATCTTAATTACACTTTCTTTACTTTTAACGGAATTAATTAATTTTAATATTTTGTCTGCTAAATCGTAATAATTTCCCTGTTCAACTAAATATCCATTGATACCATCATTAATCATTTCTTCAACTCCACCACACCTATATGCAATTGTAGGAATCCCACACGACATTGCTTCTAAAACAACTGTAGGAAATGAATCATTTTGAATGCTTGGCAATACCAAAGCGTCTATAATTTGATAAATTTCATTTACATCATTTCTAAAGCCACAATATATTATCCTGTTGTGTAGATTTTTTTTAATAATAAGTTCTTTTAGTTGTTGTACACGCCATTCTTGATTTTCAAAAGCATCTCCAATAATAAGTCCATAAACATTATTATTTTTTTCTACCACTTTTTCCATAGCATTTATAAAATGATCTTGACCTTTTATAGAATTTATTCTTCCTATTACTGCTACCACTTTTGAATCATGTGGTATATTAAATTCTTTACGATAATCTTTTTTATTTTTAAATTTTATCTGTTCAATACCATTATGTATAACAACAATTTTTCCTCTTTTAATTTTCAACAATTTTTCTATATGATTTTTTACAGCATGAGAAACTACCACCATTTTATCACAATTTTTCAAATGTAATGTATATAAAATTTTTGCTACTATTTTTGGATGATCAATCATCTCATGAACGTGTGTAACTAATTTAACTTTAGTCTTTCTTTTTACGTATATTCCTTCTAAAACAGCTATAGTATTATTATGTACAATAGTTATATTTTCAGATTTAACAAATGTGCAGATATTTTTGCTATCTCTAAAAAAATCATGCAAAAAGCAAACTATTCCTTTAATATTAAAATATTTTCTTCTTATTATCGGATAATGCATAATTTCTACTCTAATATTTTTTTCTTTCAACTTATTAACAAGTTGACCTTTATTTGGCAATAAAACAATAGGTTCAAATTTTTCTTTATTTAAATTACAAACAGTGGTTAATAATATTTGATCTGCACCATATAACTCTGCGCCAGAATGAAGATATAATATTTTAATTTTTTTCATCTTATTTTCCTAACACTTTCTCATATTCTTCAACAATATATTCCCAACTATATGCTTCATCAATTCTTTTTTTTGCTTTTTTTGATAATTCTTTTATATCATCATCAGACATTCTATCAATTTTATTAATCAACTTAGCTAAATTTTGTTGATTTTTATTAAAATAAACTGCTCCATCTTCTGCAACCTCTTTATTAAAACCGACATCTAATAAAATATTTAAATCTGTAGATGCTAAAGCTTCTAATAATGAAGGATTAGTTCCACCTACTTCATGTCCATGAAAATATCCATATGCATTTTCTCTTATTTTCTTTATTAAATTTTTGTTATAAACTGTTCCAACAAATTTAATTCTTTTATCTCTATCAAAATTTGTTTTTTGTTTTAATGATTCATAAAATTTGTTTTTTTCAACATTTGTAATAATTACTAAATCTTTTTTACTCTTTGATTTCATAAACTCCCTTATGATAGTTTCATAATTATTTTCAGGGACAAATCTTCCGACAATCAAATAATATTCTTTTACTTTAATATCAAATTTTTGATACCATTCATTTAACTCCTTAGAATTATTTTTCAATGTAGATTTACTAGTATCTGCTCCATAAGCAATAAAAGTTGTATTAGGATTATATTTCTTATAATCGTTTTTTATATATTTCTCAATATTAATAGAATCGCAAATTAACAAATCAGAATGCTTTACCATCAATTTTTCTGAAATTTTCCAGTATTTTTTTATTAACCAATTCCATTTTGCTCTTTTCCATTCGTGACCATCTGGATTAACAAAAACTTGAAAATTTAATTTATGTAATTGTTTCACATAGTGATTAAAAAAAGGCCCAATACGACAAGCTAAAACATATACAATTCCATTTGATAAATTGTTTTCCTTAATATAGTTAATGATATATTTTAAAGCAGCCAAATCATAATACACTGCTTTAGCTGGTCCAATATTTGGAACATTAATATTAAAACACTCTGCATCGTTGTAATTTTTATTTTTTTCAATATTCATACAAGCAACATGATATTTAATTACTTTGTTTTTCTTTCTTGAAACTAACTCATCTACAAAAGTTTCATATCCCCCATAATTGCCAATTCCTTTAGCCCCAATGATAAATATATGTTTCATTTACATACCTTCTTTAAAAAACACTTGTTTCACTGTTTTTATAATGATTTTCATATCCATCCACAAGCTCTTATGAGCAGAATAATATTCGTCCAATACTAATCTTTGGCCAAAATCAGTATTACTTCTACCATTTACTTGCCAATAACCTGTTATTCCAGGTTTACTTTTTACAACGATATCAAAATAATCTCCCATATCTTCAATTTCTCTTGGTAAATAAGGACGTGGACCAATAA
>OIZF01001057.1_pt1 | contig 17173 bp, 9 predicted proteins | sample 1588471 | NCBI WGS metagenome assembly OIZF01 (sample SAMN03283279) | human gut metagenome | biome: human-associated habitat; material: feces | host: Homo sapiens | place: Peru | collected 2012
CATTATACCCAGGGCGTTGCCCTGGGCTAAGAGCTTCTGCCCTTTCAGGGCGTGCCGCTTATAGGAGATCTTGGACTTCCAACCATATAGGTCGAAACTTTTCGACCTATATGGTTGGAAAGTTTTAGACACTTGGCGTGCTCATTTACAGGAAGTCCCTTTCATTCCTTCATCAAAGGTTTTGGTCAAGGAATTGGAGAATCTTCTGCTGTATGCGAAGTCCGCAGGAATGAGGCACGTCCCAAAGTTCGGTGGTAAGGAGAGAGTCTGCATGTTGGCTGTTCCATACAGCATGCATCTGCTCGAAAGCCTTCTTGACTCCGGGGACGGGGAAAAGATGGTCAAGGGTGCCACTAATAAAGAGAGAAGGATGAGGACAAGCCAAGGAGGCGATGTGAGGATAGTCAAGGTACTGACGGAGTGCAGGAATACAGTTGGCAAACCCTCCGTTCTCCTTTCGTCCATAACGCAGGGTAAGCTGATCGTCGGTAGTGATCATCCAGCAGATATTGGCACTCGCCTTGATCTTGTCGGAGAGGGCAGCAAGCATCCAGGAACGGTATGCGCCCATAGAACATCCCACACATCCTATCCTGTCCTTATCGACCATAGGGAGAGTAGACAGGAAATCGGTTCCAGCCATATCGTCGTAGGTCATAAAGGCAGAAAGGTCGCGTCCAAGCATCATCATGTTGCCGGCGATAATATCATACTTGTTGCGGTCGATACCTTCCTTACGGCTACGCTCGCCCCAAAGAGGTGCGTCGGCAGAGAAGACTACATAGCCGTGACGGGCAAGATAGTCGCCAAGATACTGACCTTCGTACAACTTCTTTGCCCATGCATCAGCGTCGGCGACAACGGCGGTGTCGACATCAAAGGGACGTATCATCTTCTCCTTGCCGATGTAGAGGTGGGCTCCATGGTCATGGAGGGCATTGATGGCAGGGAAAGGTCCCTTGCCGTCGGGTATAAGAAGATAGGCTGTGATGCGGGCATAGGCGTTGACACAGAAGCTGATTTTCTGTGCACGATAACCATCTCGTTGTTCTTCGGCTATCACCTTCATGTCCCACGACTTGGCTCGGCGAGGAGGTGCCATCATACATTCAAATATCTTCTGACGGGTAGCCTTCTTCCATTTTGCAAAGTTTTTGATAGGACTGTTACCCCATGCCATAGGGTATGTGAGTTCCTGTTTGAGTTGTTCGACGTAAACGGGCAACTCACCTTGCCACTCATAATTCTCTCGCACAGGCAGTTGTTTCGCATTCGGTTTCTGGGCGAAAGATGGCTGAGAGAATATCAGCAAGGCAAAAAATGTGAAGAGTGAAAAATCCAAATGTTTCATTGTTATTGAGTTTTTAAGTGTTGAATGTTATGCTGAGATAATGCAAATCGAATGCAGAACATCAAGCTTGCTTGAATGTTTTGCTGAGATGCAGCTTATCTTATGCAAAGATAAAAAAATAATTTGGAAAACAAATGAAATGCGTACTAAAATATCCGAAAAAAGAAAACACAAAACGCCCTGAACCAACAAACAACTTTGATTCAGGGCGCATTCTATCAATAGTATTTTACTTTTTCATTGCACGATCTGCGGTAAGGATAGCAAACTGCACCTTGTTTTTGTCGGCAAGTGTGCCTGCCAACGATTTAGTCCTGGATAACGACCCTTCCCTTTGCCAACGAAAGAAGATCGGGAATGTCGTAACAGTGCAAGACACCAGGAATGACGTTCGACATCATGTCGTGCTGCACGGGGTGCTGAATGTAATTGCGCCAGGTCTTCAATGTGCGGGTGAGTGTGGCGCCAGCCAATCGCTCGTCGAGCACAGCAGCGTGCATCACTACGACTGCGTTCATTCCGTCAGCCTTGACTGTTATCTGGCGGCCCTTCAACTTTTCGTCAGCCGAACAGAAATTGAGAATGGTGCGCAAATCCTGCACACGCTGACCTATGAGCGGTTTGCCTGCATGAAGGGCAGTTACAGCAGAACGATACTGAGTATTCCAATACTTGGAAAGGTTGTACTCGAAAATGTCGCTCGTCTCACCAAAACCTCGCAGGTCGGCGTAGACATGAATCGTGCCGTCGGAGAATACATCACGACGATCGGTCTCTATCAGCAGACTTGCCTTTCCTGCATCAGCAAGATGGATGCAAACCTTCGACTGCTGATTGGCAACCGACGGAATCCTGACGATGACAGGAACAGGATACTGACCTTCGCAATCGAGCTGATAACGATATTCCTCCACGTCGCGCTGCGATTCGTGGCGAGTCTCAATAGCATTCCAATGGTCGTTCAATTTAGGAAGTCCCAACAGCTTCAGAATGCCATCCTTCACCTTGTCGGCCGACTGCGAACAGAAAGCCTGGCGCTGGGCTGACAGCCTGTCCATCTGTGCCTCACACTCCTGCATGGAGCTGAGCGCATCCTTGTATTCCAAGTTTACCTGTCCTGTCTTGGTGCAACCCATGTCGTCACTACGCCAGTAAGTATAAGGCTTCACATCGCCCTGTGCATCGCCCAAGAGAGCCTTGCGGAAGAAGCTTACCATCTTGTCCTGGCTGGGCTTGGGAATGGCGTGTCCGTCGTCGTAATAAAACTGTTCAGCAGCGTCGGGCGCTCCCAGCAGACTGTAGCAACGATTCACCTCTTCATAGCCACGCAAGGCTCCCCAATGGTCAACAAAGTCGAAACGACCATCGAGAATCAGGAAAGGCTTTGGCGCATTCATCATCGCCATGTCGGCTATCTCGATGTGCTCGCGTCCTTCGCCCGGAATCCACTGACATCCGTCGCTTGGGCCTTGAGTCTCCAGGGTTCTTTCACGCGACGAAAAGAACAATCCCACACAACTTGCCTTCACCCTGTCGTCGAGAGCAGCCAGATAAGACGACTGCGTGCCGCCTCCCGAGAAGCCATAACAACCAATCTTGTCGCCATCAATGTCCTTACGACTGAGCAGATAGTCGATGGCGCGGCTGTTGTCGAAAAATTCCTGTGCGGCAAGGCTGCTGCCAAGGAGGATGAAGCCCGGAGCAATGAGTGTATGCTCGGTAGTTACGCCACGGGTAAGATTCTTGCCCTGCGCATCGATGGTTTGCTGGCGCTCACCCTGTGAGAAGGGGTCGACCACCATGGAAGCAATACCATTGACAGCCAACTGCTCAGCACTTTCCGAACCCGTGCCCTTTCCGTCGAGTCCATGTCCGCACATCTCGATACAGGCAGGAATCTTGCCCTGCACCTTCTCGGGCAGATAAAGATGGGCTGTGACGTAACGGCCTGGCGTACTCTGAAAGACAATCTTCTCGACTATAAAGCCGTTGCCCTTCAACGAGCCCACTACCTTGGCATTGAGTTTGCCACGCTGTGGCATTTCGCCAGCCAACTGACTAAAACGACTGCGCAACTGGCTCACGTATTGCTGCATGGCTTCCTTCGACTGGCAAGCCTTTTCGAAAGCCTGCTGGCGCTCATAGTTCTGAGCGTGTACTGGCAGCATCTCGTAGTTGTAGAGCGAGGTGGCTGTCTTGAACTTCAGAGCCTTGTAAGAGCCCTGAGCCATTGCCACCGTACCTGCAAGCACGGCGGCAACCGATAAGAAGAATCTGTTTCTATACATAGTAATATCTTTATAAATGCAAATGAAGAAGTTAGAGTAGTTGGAGAAGCTAAAGCCATATGCTTCATGGCAAAGTATTCATCCCCCAAAAGTCTTGATTTTACATCTTGACAACCACTTCCATATCGCCCTCGCCTGCATCGAAAGTAAGTAAGCGCAACTTCTCGTCGTACTTCCATCCATCGACAAACTTGCCGGCTACAGTAACGAGTTTAGGCTTCTTGTCAAGGTAAACACTTACGCTGTAGTAGTGCGAAACAGGCTTGTAGTCGCCCTTAGGAGTCGTGATGTTGAGTATCCACTCGTTCTGTGCCAGTCGACTCTCCATCTTGGTGACGGCATAAACTCCCTTCTGATAATCGAGCGATTTGCCATCGTCCTCGTACATTTCGTACACCGAATGCTCGGAAGGATAGATGAGCAGCGAGATGTTGGTGTTGGGGCGCTCGTCCACGTACTGCATGGCTTCCTGACGGGGAATGATGGCTCCACGGCGCAGGAAGATAGGCATGATCTCGATAGGTGTGAGGAACGACTTGTACTGGCGTCCGCTGATGCGCTCACCTGTCCAGAAGTCGAGCCAGTCGCCACCGGGGAAGTAAACAGGACGCGAGAGTGCATTCTTCACCGTTACAGGACACACCATCATGTCGCGGCCAAACATATACTGGTCTGAAATCTGATAGGTATTGACATCCTGCAGATGATCGTAGAACAAAGGTGTCATCAGCGGACGGCTGGTCTTGTACATATCCCAGGCGCTGGTGTAGATGTAAGGCAGGAGCGCATAACGCAGCGAGTCGTACTGGATGAATATTTTCTGTGCTTCCTCGCCATAAGTCCATGGCGCATGATAACGAGGATGATCCATACCGAAGAGGATGGACACAGGCGAGAACATTCCCATCTGCACCCAGCGCAGATAGAGGTCGGTGTCGTAGGCAGAATACTGCTCGAATCCACCCATACAGTGGCTCCAATAGCCGACACCAGAGAGTCCTATATTAATACCGCCGCGGATGATAGGTTCAAACCACTGCCACTCCGAGCCCCAGTCGCCGGCCCAGATGAAAGGATAGCGCTGAATGCCTGCATAACCCTCGCGTGTGTGGTCGAAGCCACGCTGTCCGTTGAGCTTGGCAAAGTTCTCATAAGGAGCCTTGGCATAGGCTATAGGGAAGAGGTTGTGGGCAGCCTTCTGCTCGATGTTTGGATTGTTGTAGTTCAGAGCGCTTCCCACATCAGTCTTGAAGAACTTGGCTCCCAGGTCGGTCACTTTCTTGGCTGCATTCTTCCACCACCAGTCCACAGCCTTGTCGTCGAAGAAGTTGATGATGGCGTTGGTTCCACCGTCCTGAATGGTGAGTCCCTTCTTCTGTGCTGTGGTGAGCAGATTGTTGCGCTTGCCGTTGTCGACCAGCGAACGAATGTGCAGACCAAACATTGCCACATTATTCTTATAGGCATGGTCAATCATGCCCTTGGGGTTTTTAAACTGATCCTGGAACTCGAAAGTACAGCCTCCGTTGCCCAACTTGGCAAAGAGGCGCCAGGTAGAGTCGAGCCACATCATGTCGAACGGAATCTTTTCCTGACGCAGGCGGTCGATGAGATTGACCACATACGTATCGTTGGCCTTGCTCTCATGATGCCATGTTCCACCGCTGTACGAGCCGATGTGCAGACCATAGGCTGCACGTGGCATAAGAGGCGCCACGCCCGTGAGCTGCTGATAGCTGTGAATCAGAGCTTCCAACTGTTCGCCATAGATGAAATAATAGTCGTTGTCGCCACCAGGTGCCGAGAAACTGTACTTGTCGTTGTTGGTCCATCCCATATCCCAGTCGTTGGGCACAGCAGTATGGAAGAACACGGCGTAGCCCTTGTTGCTGAGCATCAAAGGCACAGGACAGTAGTTGGCTCTCAGAATGTCCTTGCCGCCTACCGCAGGCTTTGAGCCCCGTCCCAGTTCCACATTGAGGTGAACACGCTGTCCACGCTGGTCGATGCGATCCATGCGCTCACCGAAGCCGAAGAAGTGCTCGTCGGGATTCATCTTCACCTCATTATATATACTGTCCTTGCAGCCCGATGTCAACTCCTCGTAGAGCACCTTACCCGAAGCATCAGCCACCTGTATGCGCCAAGGAGCTTCCTGAATGCTTACCTGCAGCTTACTGGTCTTTATCTGTTTGCCGTCCACGCTGAAATTCACCTGTGGGAAGTTGTAGTTGACCACCATCCACTTCTCATTATCAGGCATCTGCTGTGCAGGCACCTTGGTTACACGGAACATACTTTCCGAACACATCTCGATGCGCATATTGCCTTGTGACGATGTGTAGAGCACGCTGTTTCCTTTCACTTGCTGTGCATGAGCCGCTGTAGCAAAGGCGCACAGCGACAGGAATGTGAGTTTTAGCTTTAAGTTTTTCATATCTATTCTGTTGTTTTTGTTGTTACGTTATTGATTTCTATTCCTGCCTGCACCACGGCTCCCAGTCCGTGGGCATCGTTGAGCGGAGCCGGTCGGTTGTAATAGAAAGGCAAGTCGCGGCTGATGCCTGTTCCCATGCACACATTCTTCACCTGTCCTTCAGGGGTTATCTGACTGCAGACAGCTTTCCATCCCTGCAGCGCCACAGAGGTGAACGAGCTGTCGAGCCAACCCTTGTTCACACCATGCGCAATGGCTGCGACAAACATGGCTGTGCAGGAAGTTTCGGGATAAGAATCAGGCTTGTCGAGCAACTGGTGCCACATGCCCTGTGCGTCCTGATAGGCGATGATGTTTTCCACTCTTTTTCGGAACAGCTTCAGCAATCTGTCTCGCAGCGGATGCTCTTCGGGCAATCTGTCGAGCACGAGAGCCTGTGCCAGAAACGCCCATCCGTTGGCTCTTCCCCAGTGGGCGGTGCCGTGGGCATGGGTCGTGTCATAATAGAAACAATGCCAATAGAGGTGCTTGTCGTTGTCGAAGAGCAGACTGTCGAAGAGCAATACCTGTTCTGCCGCTCTCTGCAACAAGTCGGACGATGCGCCCTTGCGACTTCCCTGATGAGCCAGGAAAGAAGTACACATATACAGGTCGTCGAGCCAGAGTGTTCGCTCTCCCACCCTTCCCCGGCAGTAAATGCCTGTTTCGGGAATACGCTCCTGCTGAGTAAGAATGTAATGGCTTATCTTGTCGAGATAATTCTCGTAACGTTGGTCTTTGTATCGTCGTGCCAACTCGGAGAGGGCAGCGCCCATAGCTCCGCAGTCGTCGAGGCTCGACATAGAGAAGAATCTGCGCCACGCATTGTCGCGCACGCCCGATTCGTATTCTTTCTTGAGTTGTCGCTGTATTTTTGGATCGAAATAAAAGTCAAAGTTCTCTTTGACAAACTGCTCATACTTCTTTTTACCTGCCGCATCGGCAAGATTGAGCATTGCCACTCCGAGCACACCATTCACGTATCTCCATTCCTGATAATAGCTGTCGATGTGAGAGTGTCCGTCCTGTGCCTTTGACACGTTGTGGTTGTGATGGCTCAGCAGATAATCAGCCACCCGCTTCGAGACATCGAGCGGAGCATCCTGCGCCATAACTCCTGCTGCAAAGGCAAGACTGCAAATAAGAGTAAAGACTGCTTTCTTCATGAGGTTTCCCAGTTTTTAAGTGGTTTGAAAAATGTTGGGAATATTGCTGTTGGAACAAATTGTTGTCCCTGGAACAATTCCTGCGAAAGTAGATTTTAAGAAAAAAGCCTCTCCACTTCTCACGAGGCAGAGAGGCCTGCATGTTGTTTTAATATATAACTAAAAACCTACCGTTAATTCATTATTTGAATTCAAGTTTCGCAAGCGAGGAAATTGATAGAAGCTAAAGCTGTTATCACTCCCGTCGGTCGGTCGGAAAGTTAAGAAATAATAGTCTTATAGTTTAAACTTAGGACATTTGTCCCTTAACTTCCCTCTAACTTCACTAACTTCCCTTTAACTTCCCCACATGCAAAAGTTCAGTTATTTTAATATCCGTAGTTGTTGATCAATGCGTTGTTCGACGCGTTGATGTCTGAGTCGAATATAGGCCAGTACTGACGGGAGTCTGGATCGTTGACGCAGTAGTTGACCAACATATTGTCCTTCACTGTGGCAGTCACGAAGTCATAGTTAAGTTTTGTCCAACCATCTCCAGCAGGAGCTGTCGTCTCGCCCTTCGCCAAACCATAGTATTCCAGCTTGCCATTAACCGTACGTGTGTACACCTGAGTGGGGACATCAGCATACTTACCCGTGCGATTGCGCAGCGCTCTCATATCGTCAACCGTCTGTCTAACTGTTGTTCCGAGCAAGTTCCAACGTATGAGATCTTGCTTGCGCAACATCTCGCCAGGGAACTCAAGGAGGCGTTCCTTTTGAATGGCCTTCAGCATGTCGGCCTTCGAACTAATGGCGTTGACATAAGCCTCTACATTAGTAGCACGATCGGCCTCAGCAAAGGCACGCTTGCGCACTTCCTTGAGATAAGGCTTAGCCTTCTCAGGGCCTTCCAGTTCGTTGGCTACTTCGGCAGCCATCAGCAATACATCAGCATAGCGTAGCACAGGGAGGTTGACACCATCGTCGTTAGAAGTCACCTTGCGCGACATACGCTCATAGTCGTACTTACCGAAATTGAAGCTTGGTCCATCTGCTGCATCTCCCAAATTCTCTAAGGTGTAACCATTGTTGTACTTATAAGGCACACAGTTTACATCGCGACGCAAGTCGGCATTGTCGTACTCATAGTAGAGTGTAGGAGCAGGAATGTTTTGACCGCCATAACCGGTCTTGCCGAGATGTGGGCTCTGCGACTTGTGGTAAACACCAAAGTGATAGAAGAATCGTCCACGTCCGTCGTTGAATGGAATCTCGAAGATAGACTCTTTGTGTGAGCCTTCGATGGTGATGACGTCAGTAGCGAGGTCATTCCAGAACTGCTCGTAAGTGGCGTCGAGTGCGAGTCCACTCTCTCTGATGACGAGTTTCAGGTCGTCGTAAGCCTCCTGCAGCAGGGCTGTGCTGGTAAGATCAGGATCGTTGCTGCGACGCACCTCATAGTTGGTTGGGTCATCGAGCGATTTAGGACGCTGGCTGTAACCTTCAGCCATAAGGATAAGACGAGCACGCAATCCTAAGGCAAAGGCTTTGTTCACGCGCTCAGTAGTCTTCGTGCGCTCAGCCTTACCTGGCCAAGGCAGATAATTAGCAGCCTCTTTCAGGTCGGCGATTATCTGCTTGTAGATGACATCGCGGTCGGACTTAGCCAGATAGATAGTACTCTGATTCACAGAAGTGAAACGAGCTGGCACATCACCCCATGCACGGATGAGGTCGTAGTAATACTGAGCCCGCAACGTGAGCGACTCACCCAAGAGATAAGCCATGTCGGCATTGCTCTCAGGATTGCCATAGGCACGTATTCCCTCGATGCAGCAGTTGGCAGCCTCAATGCCGTTGAAGAAGCCTGTGAAGGCGTTAGGGTCTTTTCCAGAAGCCATCCAGTTGTTGGCAGAGAAGGCGCTGTAAGTGCAGAGCGAGGTCTTGTTGTCCGACGAAGGCTGCGCCATGTCGAAGTAGCACTCGGCATCGGTATTCATACCATAGTAAGGCATATATCGTGCACGGTGAGAATTGGTGGCGGCAAACCAACTGTAGATGCCGATGACAGCATCCTCGGCAAGCGAAGTGTTAGAGAACACCACCTTGTCGTTGTATTGTGACTCGCTTTCTACGTCCAAATAGTCGTTGCACGACATGAGTGTAGCGCCAGCCAACAGGGCTATAAATACATATTTTATTTTCATAACGATGTTTCCTTTAAGTGTTTTTTTAGAATGTAAGATTAAGACCGAAGATGAACTGGCGGCTTCTTGGATAAGCCGAGTAGTCTACGCCTGGACAAACCAGCACGTTGCGGCAGCAGTCCACCTCTGGATCCTGTCCACTGTAACCGGTGATACAGAAAAGATTTGAAGCGGTAAAGTATAAACGCAGATTCTGAACGTAGATTTTCTGCATCCATGTCTTAGGCAGAGTATAGCCCAAGGTGAGAGTAGAGAGACGTAGGAACGAACCATCCTCGATAGCCCAGTCGGTGAGCACAGCCTTGGTGGTGTAAGGTGACCACATAGTGGTGTTCTTGTTCATCTCAGCGAGCTTAGCAGGATCGTTCACAAAGTTGCCATTCTCGTCAACGTTGGTCCATCTCTTTCCCGATGCCATAACGGTGCTAAGGTTGCGCCAGATTCCACCACGTGTAGAAGTCTGGTCTATCTTGTCAGCATTGTATACATCGTTGCCGATGCTGTAAGAGAAGTCGGCATTGAAGTCGAATCCATAAGCACGTGCACCGATAGAGAATCCACCAACAGCCCATGCGTTGGCATCTCCGATTTCAAACTTGTCATCGTCGTTGATAGTTCCCGAATCATCTTTGTCGACGAGTTTCATTGTACCAGGGCGAACTGTACCCACAATACCGCTGGCGTCAGGCACACCTGCCTTCAGCTTCCATTTGCCTGTAGTGGCATCGTAGCCCTCGAAGTCGTCTACTTCGTAGCGTCCTGTGCCTGCCAACTTATAGCCGATGATGGTTCCCACAGGCTTGCCTGGCTTCACTAAGTAGTCGGAACCTACCTCAGTACTTGCCCAATACGAAGGTTTCGAGTAAGACTCCATGCTTCCGAGACTTACTACCTCGTTGGTGTTATGACCAAATGTGAACGAGAAATTCAGTCCATAGTTTTTGGTGTTGATGGCATCATAGTTTAATGTCACCTCAAAACCAGCATTCTTGGTCTCGCCCACGTTCTGATACTGAGTGTTATATCCACTACCCGTAATCTGCATCTCCATGAGCAAGTCTTTCACGTTGTTCTTATAAACTTCGAACGAACCATTGAGCTTGTTATTGAAGAATCCAAAGTCGATACCGAGGTTCAGCGAGTGTGTGGTTTCCCACTTCAGGTCGGGGTTGCTCATTGCGTTACCCGTGGTGAGCCAAGAGTTCTGCAGATGGAGCCAAGAGCTCTCCTTGATAGAGTAAGAACGACTGGTTTGTCCTGAAGGAATATTATTGTTACCAGACACACCGTAGCTCAAGCGCATTTTCAGGTTGCTCAACCAGCTCTGTATCGACTTCATCCAAGGTTCCTCGATGATGCGCCATCCAGCAGCCACAGATGGGAAATATCCCCAACGATTGCCTTTTGAGAACTTACTTGAACCATCGGCACGCAGCGTGGCAGTAAGTAGATAACGATCGAGGAGGCTATAGTTAGCACGTCCGAAGAAAGATACCATCTTGTCGTCGGGATAGAAGACCTCGTTGGCACTTGTAGGAGTGCCTTGTGCAGAGAAATTGAAGGCCATGTCGGCATCATAGAAAGTAGGGAATCCCTCTACGCGTGTAGTAATAAGGCTTTCGCGTGTTACAATGCTCTCCTGTCCCACCATGAGGTTCAAGCTATGCTCCTTTGGCAAAATCTTAGAGAACTCATACTGCAGTGTGTTGGCATTGCGCAATGTGCGACGATTCACTTGAGTACGATTGGTAAGCGGCATGTTCTTATATTCAGCCAGAGTATTGCTCTGTGATTCATAGGTGGTAGAACCACAGAAGGTGCGTAGGTCGTTGTTGTAGATATCAAGACCCACATCAGTACGGAAGGTGAGTTCTGGCAAAATCTTCCATGTGAAAGCTCCGTTCATGTTGAAGTTCTCACGAACACGTTTCTTATAGTTGTCGTTGAGGGCTGTGATTGGGTCTTCCAGTCCGTCGTCGATGTTGCTCTCATCGAAGAGAAGGCTTCCCGACCCCAGCAGAGGCGACTGCACCACAGCGTGTCGAATACGTCCGAACGAGCCTGAAGGCACAGAGTTCTGAACGCCCGTAGCACCGCTCTGTCCGTCACCATTCACCTTGGTACGCGAATAACGTGTAGAGAGTTCCAACTTGGTCTTCTTGTTAGGCTCATAGTTGAGCTTGAAGTTAAGGTTGCTGCGATAGAAATCCGAAGTCAGCAGGATGGCTTTCTCCTTCATATAGTTGTAACCAGCCGTGAAGCGTAGCTTCTCCGAACCACCTGCGATATTCACATTGTGGCTAAAGACGTTGCCTGTACGTCCGTATACCTTGTCTTGCCAGTCAGTGGTCTGCAAAGAGTTTATGATGTTAGACATATTGTCCCATCCTCCGAGAACCTGCTGATATTTTCCTGCATTGGCACCCGTAGAAAGGCTTGACAGTTCGTACTGCCACTTCAGGTAATCCTCCACTCCCAACACATCGACCTTACCTTCTGCCTTCTTGAATCCCACATAGGCATTGTAGTTTACAGTCACCTTGCCTGCCTTTCCACTCTTGGTGGTAACAAGCACGATACCATTAGAGCCACGGCTACCATAGATGGCGGTAGAAGAGGCGTCCTTCAGCACGTCGATAGATTCGATGTCGCTGGTAGGAATATCGGAGATGCTGCTCACTGGAAAACCGTCCACTATATAAAGAGGTGTATTATCGCTCGTGATAGAACCACCACCACGCACGCGGATGATGACCTCGGCGTCGGGGTTGCCCTCAGGCATGGTGACGCGCACACCAGCCAGCTTACCCTGCATGGCCTCAACAGGCGAAGCCACAGGCACCGACACGAGTTCTGTGTTGCCTACCGAAGAAACCGAACCCGTCACATCCTTGCGCTTTACGGTTCCGTATCCGATAGCTACCACTTCGTTAAGCATGTTGGAATCTTCCTTCAACTGGACAGTCATCTTGCCTTCCTTGGCAATGATCACTTCCTTCTTGTAACCCACATAAGTGATTTCGAGTTGTTTTCCTTTCGGAACAGAGATAGAGTAATTACCGTCCATATCGGTCACTACTCCCACCGAAGTGCCGGGAATCCTTACGCTTGCGCCAATAATTGGTTCACCAGCCTCGTCAGTTACTTGTCCGCTAACGGTGACGCTTTGCGCCAGCACTCCTAACGGGAAAAGAAGCATCAGCAATAGTACCGAACACTTCTTCATAAAAATAATCGCTACTTTTCTCATAGGTCTTTACTATTAGTTTTAAATATTTGAAGTAGAATGTCGGGGGCAAAAGTAGCCAAATTCCCCCGATATGAGTGGTAAAAACGTCCCAAATGTTCGGTAAAAACGTTTCAAAGCCCGTTTTTCTGCCTATATTCAGACGGACTGACGCCCATTGCCGCCCTAAAGCACTTGCCGAAGTAGTTCTGATCGCTGAAACCGCAGCGATAGGCGATTTCCTTCACAGGAAGGTCGCTGTGATGCAACAGCGACACGGCACGGTTCATGCGTGCCTTGTTGATAAACTCCTTGGGCGCCACACCCAACAGGCTCTTCAGTTTGCGGTTCAGTCCCGACTTGCTGACGTTCAGCTTGGCTGCCAGCTCGGTCACACTGAGGTCGGAATTGTCGATGTGCTGTTCCACAAACTCCACCACGCATTGCATGAAGCGCTGGTCTTCCTCGTTCAGGATCTCCTCGCCTACGCTGCGGCTGTCGGCTTGCAAGGGCTGTTGACCGTCGGCAACAACCATTTCCTCAGCAGCCTTTTCTGCCACCTCAACAGCAGTTTTGTCTGCCCCAGCATCCTTGACAGCCACGACGAGGTGTTTCTCCTTGTCGTATTTCTCCATCAGGTCGAGATACTGCCCCAAGAGTTCCCTCTGCTTGCGGCGGGAGGTGCGAATAGTCCTCGTCACGTACACCATAGTATAGATAAACAACAGCGCCAGCAGCACATACAGCACCTTGGCGGTAGTAGTCTGCCAGATGGTTGGTTTCACGAAGATTGTCACCACTTTCACGTTGCCCGCCCATTGTCCTGTGGGCAGTTTCGACTCCACCCGCAACGTGTGCGTACCGGGCGAAAGGTTGAGCAGCGTCACCGTGTGGCTGTTCTCTAAGGTGTTCCATACACCGTCATCCAACTGGAATCTATAGCTTATCGACTGGGTGTTGGCATAGTCGATGGCAGCAAACTCAATCTTCACATTGCGCTCTGTCTCATCGAGGCAGATGGTGTCGTGGGCGCTCACCGCCTCCATCATCTCGCCTTCTTCCACCGACACCCTTGTCAGTACGATGCGCGGCGCCTTGGTGCGCTTCGTCAGCCGGTCCATATCCATCAGCACCAGACCGTCCATCAGACCCATGAGCCATTTGCCGCCTTTCCATCTCAGGGGCTGCGCATCCGAGAAAATCAGTTCATCGGTCCATGTGCGGTGGTTGAAATAGAGCGATAGTCCATGTTCCACGTCCACGCCCGTCAAATCGTTGGTGCCCACGAACCACATATATTGTCCATACGCGAAAGCCGACAAGAGGAAGTCCTCCGGCAAATCGCGCCTGTCGAAGTGTCTGAAGTCCACATCTTTGCTGAGCAGCGAAATGCCGGGCTCCACCATGTTCAGTCCGCTGCCCTCGGTGCAGATATAGAGTCTGTGGGCCCTGTCCTCCGCCATAAACATGACGGCAGAGCAACTCAGGCTGCCGTCTCTTCCGCCCTCACGCTCATGCTGGATAAAGCGCAGCGAGGCTGGATTGGCGGCAGTAAGCTTCGTGGCGAAAAGTCCAAGCGTTGTGCCCGCCAGCAGCTCGTCACGATGGCTGATATATATCATTCGCACCCCCAAGTACTTGCCTGTCTTGTCGTCATGAGAGAGGACGATGGGCTGACACCTCCAACTCTTTCCCGTACGGGTAAAACAAAACAGTCCATGGTTCAGCGTTGACACCCACAATCTGCCCCATCGGTCTTTCTGCATTGAGTAAACATGATGTTCTTTCTCCCTACCACGGATTACAAGCGCTATTCGGCTGATGTCGTAGCTGCCGTCGGCACGGGGCGACAGATGCAACAGTCCACCAGGTTTGCATCCCAACCATAGGCTACCGTCCTCGTCTTGCAACATCGTGTACACAGCCGACCGGAAAGGAGTCTTCTCGCCATGCAGTCGGCCGTCGGCTCCAAGAAATCCCAGAAGATTCAGATTGGCGTCGTAGATTCTCACAGAGGCATCGTCGCGCGAGCACACCCATATCCGTCCCTCGCGGTCGCGGAAGAGTGCCCTCACCTGACATCCTGGTTGCCTCAACAGCCACGTAGCATAACACGGCTTGCGGTAGCTCATCCTCACGCCCAGAGAGTCCACTGCCCACTCCACTCCGTCGGCTGTCTTCAGCCGTTTCGTTCCCAGACCGGAGAAGCCCCATTTGCGCAGCGCCTTGTTCCAGGAGAGATGGCTGTCATCAAACCGCCCCGTGCGAATATCGAAGACAAAGCAGTAGCCTTCCGCATTACAATATATATAAGGATCGCGAATACGAATATCCTTGATGCGGTTCACGCCCATCGAGCATCCATCGCCCGCCTTCGGCTTGAACGACACGAAGCGATAGCCGTCGTATCGGCTCAGTCCGTTCCATGTTGCCACCCAGATTATTCCCTGTTTGTCCTGTACAAGACCCGTTGCGTGATGGTGCGCCAGTCCGTCGAGCTCGTTGAGCCTTCTCTCTGTAACGCCCAGCTTCGCCCAAGCCCCTCCGTCCTGAAGGGTCGGCACAGCCTCAGCGACGTGGCTCGACAAACAACAAATCCACATCAAAAAATATCTTATTATTATGTTTTTAGTCATCTGTGCAATGGTAGATTAGTTATATTGTTTGCAAAAGTAAGAAATAATAGTCAGAAAAAGAAATCAAATCCAAAGTTTTTATTTAACTTTGCATAAGATATTCTGCACTCGGCAATCTGAAAGCAAGCTTTCATTGCGCTCGTTGGTGCAATCTTTGCATAAGATATTCTGCACTCGGCAAAACATAAAAAACATAATAACAATGAAAATAGCAGTATTCTGTTCAGCAAACGCCCATATTGACAGCGACTACTTCCGTCTCACAGAGGAGATGGGCAAGTGGATGGCAGAGCAAGGGCACGACTTAGTTTTCGGCGGCTGCAACATCGGCCTGATGAACACCATCGGCAAGGCAGTCAAGGCGCATGGCGGCAGAGCCATAGGCGTAGTTCCCACCATCGTAGAGCGAGGCGGCAAGACTTTTCCCGACCTCGACGTAGAGATTCCTTGCGACAATCTCAGCGACCGCAAGGACTTGCTGCTCTCTCAGAGCGACATCGTCGTGGCGCTCCCTGGCGGCATCGGCACCCTCGACGAAATCTTCACTGTGGCAGCCTCCCACACCATCGGCTATCACAGCAAAAAGGTGATTCTCTACAACATGAAGGGCTTCTGGAACTCCACCATCGCCCTCCTCGACGACATGGCTTCGCAAGGCATGATTCGTGGCAACTGGCACGACTACATCGAAGTGGCAACCTCCCTCAGTGAGTTGCAGCAGATGGTGGAGCAATGACATAGGAACTCCCCAATAGGTTAACAAACCCCAAAAACATGGTTTAGCCATTTCTGCTTTTAGTATTTATCGATTTAAGTAAGTACTCAGCACCCATATTGTCATGAGTTGTTACGTTAATGTGAGTCAACGTGTATTATTAATTCAAATTTTCAATAGGGGTGCTGAGTAGTTCCCCTCAACAGACCTCAAAACGCGAAAATGACTAATGACTAATGACTAAATGACTATTCTACTTTTCGCATATTACACACGTCCTGAACCAATGGTTAGTAGCGCGTAACGGAATTAGAAATCGCTGCTTATGTAATTTACACATAAACAACAACTTACATCGCTGCTTCTTGCCTTTCTTTCGCTGTTTTGCTTAACAAGTCATTCCGTTTTTGAACAAACAGCCGAAAAATGTTGTATCTTTGCATAAGAAAAGCGGCATCGCAGCATTTTGAAAGTGCTATAAAAGCCCCGCAGGGGGCATCTATTACGACAAAGAAAGGTCACAATAGACGACCGGCGCCGGTCGTCTATTATGACCCAAAAGGAAGCTCTTAGGGGGAAGACTTTACTTCACACTGATTGTTCCGTTCTTGGTGTCACGGCTGTTGGGCTCCACCATAATATCGAACTCACCGGGTTCGAGAACATACTGCAGGTCGGCATTGTAGAACTTCAGCATGTCGGGAGTTATCTGGAAGCTAACATCCTGACTCTCGCCAGCAGCAAGGTGGATGCGACGGAATGCCTTCAGCTCCTTCACAGGACGGGAGATGCTTGCCACCTTGTCGCGGATGTAGAGCTGCACAATCTTGCCGGCAGCGATGTCGCCCGCCACCTGAGTGTCCATAGTGCTGCCCGTGGTGATGTCGCCCGCCACCATGAGGTTGAGCTGGCCGATCTTCTCCTGAAGCGTCATGCACGACATGAGTTGTCCGACGTACTCGTTCATGGGCGGCAGTTTCTTGCGCGCGGCAAAGGCTGAAGGAGACAGCAAAGTCCCCAACAGGATGAATGATGCTAATAACAGATTCTTTTTCATGCTGATATCTTATTACTCAACTTTCGCAAATGGGGAAGTTAAAGAATTTAAAGAAGTTAGAGAAGTTAA
>OIZF01001059.1_pt1 | contig 17145 bp, 13 predicted proteins | sample 1588471 | NCBI WGS metagenome assembly OIZF01 (sample SAMN03283279) | human gut metagenome | biome: human-associated habitat; material: feces | host: Homo sapiens | place: Peru | collected 2012
CATCAAGTACGGCGGCAACGCCATGATCAACGAGGACCTGAAAAACGCCGTCATGAACGACCTCGTCACCCTGACCTTGCTGGGCGTGCGTGTCGTTCTGGTCCACGGCGGCGGCCCTGCCATCAATGAGATGCTGAAAAAGGTCGGCGTCGAGAGCCACTTTGCGAACGGCCTGCGCGTGACGGACGACGCCACGATGGAGATCGTTCAGCAGGTGCTGGCCGGCAAGGTCAACAAAGACCTTGTCGCAAAACTGCGCGGCCGCGGCGTCGGTCTGTGCGGTATGGACGGCCAGATGCTCCGCTGCACCGAACTCGACCCTCAGCTGGGCCATGTCGGTGAAATTATCCATGTGGATACCACTTTGATTTCGAGTCTGCTGGACAGCGGCTACATCCCCGTTATCGCGACCGTCGGCATGGACGACTTGGGCCGTGCCTACAACGTCAACGCCGACACTGCCGCCGCCCAAATTGCCATTGCACTGAAAGCCGAAAAGCTGGTCTCCATGACCGATATCGCCGGTCTGCTTCGGGATAAGGACGACGAAAGCACCCTCATCCCCGAAGTCGAGGTCAGCGAGATCGAGGGCTACAAGTCTGCCGGCATCATCGCAGGCGGCATGATCCCGAAGATCGGCGGCATGGCCGACGCAATTTATCAGGGCGTCCACGAAGCTGTCATCATCGATGGCCGCGTTCCTCATACCGTTCTGCTGGAGCTGTTCTCTGACCGTGGTTCCGGCACCCGTTTCTACCGCCGCAGCCACCGCGAATAAGCCCTTGCTGAACGGGCGGAAGAACCGTATAATAGAAGAAAAAACAGGAGGGGACTATTATGGATTCCGAAAAAGTCATCAAGCGGGACAACGAATACGTCCTGCACACCTATAACCGCAATCCCATCGTCATCGAGAAAGGCCACGGCCTGTATGCCGAAGGCCCGGAAGGGCAGAAGTACCTCGACTTCACCAGCGGCATCGGCGTCAACAGCCTGGGTTACTGTGACCTGACCTGGGCCGAGGCCGTCTCCGATCAGGCACACAAGCTTCAGCACTCTTCCAACCTGTACTACACCGCTCCCTGCGGCAAGCTGGCAAAGAAGCTCTGCAAGCGCACCGGCATGTCGAAGGTCTTCTTCGGCAACTCGGGCGCAGAAGCGAACGAGGGTGCCATCAAGGCCGCGCGCAAGTACAGCTTCGACCATTACGGCAAGGGCCGCGACACCATCATCACGCTGGTGAACAGCTTCCACGGCCGCACCATCGCCACCCTGACCGCCACCGGTCAGGAGGTCTTCCACAACTACTTCGGCCCCTTCAATGAGGGCTTCCAGTACGTTCCGGCCGGCGACATCGAGGCTCTGACCGAGCTGGTCGACCGCCACACCTGCGCCGTCATGATGGAGCTGGTGCAGGGCGAGGGCGGCGTCGTTGCCCTTGACCCCGAATATGTTCAGGCCGTCCGCAAGCTCTGCGACGAGAAAGACCTCATCCTCATCGTGGACGAAGTCCAGACCGGTGTCGGTCGTACCGGCACCTTCCTCTGCTGTGAGCATTACGGCCTGAAACCCGACATCGTCACCCTCGCCAAGGGCTTGGGCGGCGGTCTGCCCATCGGTGCTGTTCTGCTGAACGAGAAGACCGCCGAGGGCATGGGTCCCAGCTCTCACGGCTCGACCTTTGGCGGCAACCCGGTCGTCTGCGCCGGCGCGAATGTCGTCGTTGACCGGATGGATGCCAGCTTCCTCGTCAATGTCAATGACCGTGCCGTTCAGCTCCGCACCGGTCTTGCAAAGCTGCCCCGTGTCAAGAGCATCTCCGGCATCGGCCTGATGGTCGGCATCGAGTTCCTCGAGGGCATCAAGGCGGCGGATGTTCTGGCCGCCTGCCGTGAAAAGGGTCTGCTGGTGCTGACCGCGAAGACCCGTCTGCGTCTGCTGCCGCCGCTGACCCTGACCGAGCATGACGTCGAGATGGCTCTGGACATCCTCGGCAAGGTGCTGGAAGAGATGCAGCCCAACGCGGAGGAGCAGGCATGAAAAATCTGCTGAAAATGAGCGACCTTACCCCCGATGAAGTCGTCCACATCCTCGATGTGGCAGACCAGCTCAAGGCCGAGCAGAAGGCCGGTGGAAATCCGCCTCTGCTCAAGGGGAAAAGCGTCGCCCTGATGTTCTCCAAAAGCTCGACCCGTACCCGTACCAGCTTCGAGGTGGGCGTCTACCAGCTGGGCGGTCTGGGCAACTACATGAACGCCGCGACCGAGCTGCAATCCGGGCGCGGTGAACCGCTCAAGGACACCGCCCGGGTGCTGGGCCGCTATTATGACTGCGTCGTCTGGCGCACCTACCGTCAGTGCGACCTTGAGGAGTTCGCCGAGTATGCCGGTGTGCCGGTCATCAACGGCCTGACCGACTACGCGCACCCCTGTCAGGTGCTGGCCGACCTGATGACCATCCGGGAACGTCGCGGTGCGCTGGCAGGGCAAAAGCTCTGCTTCATCGGTGACGGAAGCAGCATGGCAAACAGCCTCATCGTGGGCGGTCTGCTGGCCGGAATGAACGTCACCTGCGTCTGTCCGCGCAATTACCGCCCGGCGGCGGATGTCGTGATGTTTGCCCACAAATACGGCAGCAAATTCCAACTGACGACCGACCCCACCGAGGGCGTCAAGGACGCCGACGTCGTGGTGACCGCCGTCTGGAACACCGCCGCACCCGGCACCCGGGAGAGTGAAGACCGTCTGCGCGAGTTCGCAGGCTATCAGCTGACGAGCAGCCTGCTGCAGGCCGCAAAGCCCGACTGCATGGTGCTGCACTGTCTACCTGCCCATCGTGGTGAGGAGATCTCCACCGCCGTCTTTGAATCCCACGCCGACGAGATCTTCACCGAGGCCGAAAACCGCCTCCATGTCCAGAAAGCCGTGCTTTCTATCCTGCTGGCCGGGAAATAAAACAGATACAAAATAACAGCGTCCGTCAGGTGAAGTGAACCCGACGGACGCTGTTTTCATTTGGTTATTTACGCCCCATGCTCCAGGATCTTATCGAAGCGAGAGAAGAAGGTGACCGCGGTAATGACAGCCGCGAGGACATCACTGACAGGCTCGGCGACGAAGACGCCGAAGACCGGGTCGGGCAGGAGGTGGGGCAGGATGAAGATAAGCGGAATCAGCAGGATGAGCTTGCGCAGGCAGGCCAGCAGGAGGCTGACCTTTGCTTGACCCAGAGCCATGAAACTCTGCTGACAGCAGATCTGGACACCGAACGCGAAGATACCGGCCATGTAGATACGCAACGCCCAAGTCGTATACTCGATGAGGGCGGCATCAGAGGTGAAGATGCCAGCCACCGCGCCGGGAACCAGCATCATCACCAGCCAGAAGATGACAACGTAGCTCACGCAGAGGGTCAGCTGGAAACGGAAGGCCTCTTTCACGCGGTCTTTTTTGCCTGCGCCAAAGTTGAAGCTGATGACCGGCTGGCCGCCCTGACACAGGCCCTGCAAAGGCAGGGTCGCCAGCTGGGAAACGCTGGTGATGACGGTCATGGCACCCACGGCGATATCACCGCCGTACCGCGCCAGACTGGAACTGAAACTGATGGACAGCAGGCTCTCGGTGGAGAGCATGACAAACGAGGAAATACCCAGACCCATGACCGGCAGGATGATGTTCTTTTCCAGTTTCATCTTATCACGGCTGAGCTTCAGGTTTGTTTTGGGGCCGGTGAGGAATTTCAAGATCCACAGCGCACCCACGGCCTGACTGAGGACGGTCGCGATGGCCGCGCCCCGGACGCCCAGACCGAAGACAAAAATTAAAATCGGGTCAAGGATGATGTTGATGACCGCACCGATGACCGTCGTCAGCATACTGATCTTTGCAAAGCCCTGCGCCGTGATAAAGGGGTTCATGCCCATCACGATGAGGACAAAAATCGTGCCGAGGATATAAATGCGGCTGTATGCCAGCGCATAGGGCAGGGTGGTGTCGCTCGCACCGAAAAGCCGGAGCATGGACGGCGCGCCGAGCCAGAACACGACGGTCAGAACAGCAGAGAAGATGAGCAGCATGGTAAAACTGTTGCTGACGATCTTTTCTGCCTGCTCTTTGTCGCCCTGACCCATCGCAATGGCGGTGCGCGGTGCGCCGCCTGCACCGATGAGCATTGCAAAGGCGTTCATCAGCATGAGGATGGGTGCGAACAGGCCGACACCGGTCAGGGCGGCTGCGCCGATGCCCTCGATGTGGCCGATATAGATACGGTCGACAATGTTGTACAGCAGGTTGACCACCTGCGCCACCACCGCCGGGATCATGAGCTGAAGCAGCAGCTTTTTGACGTCGCCGCTGCCCATGTTCTGCTTTTTCTGTGTTGCCATAGATGTTTGATTTTCCTTCCTTGAAATACTTCAAATTTGAACTAAATATAGCATAGCACCCGAAGAATGTCAAGAAGGGCGCGAAAGTCGCTCTTTTTTGCGAAAATCCGTTGACGACCGGGATGCAATCGGGTATGATAACGTTTGTGTGTTAAAAAACGCGGTATCATATCAATAGAAAGGAATCTCAAAAATGAATTATGGCATTTTGAGCCTGCTGCCGCCCATCGTGGCGGTAGTGCTTGCCATTGCGAGCAAGAATGTCATCCTCTCGCTGTTCTTCGGCGGATTGACCGGCGCACTGATCTTCTGCGGCGGCAATCCGTTTGCGGCAGTCCACTCGATGATCGGCGACTACTTTTTCGTCCAGCTGACCGACTCCTACAACGCAGGCGTCATCGTCCTGATCGTCTTCATCGGCGGCTTCATCAAGCTGGTAGAGAAGTCCGGCGGTGCGCAGGCGTTCAGCAAGAGCGTCTACAAAATCGTCAACACCAAGCTCAAGGCACAGCTCTGCGCATGGCTGGGCGGCATCCTGATCTTCTTCTCCGACCTCGGCACGCCGCTGCTGGTCGGCCCGGTGTTCCGTCCGCTCTTCGACAAGCTGAAAATTTCCCGGCAGAAGCTGGCGTGGATCCTGGACTCGACGTCCTCTCCGGTCGCCATTCTCATCCCGTTCATCGGCTGGGGCGTCTACATCATGGGCCTTATTCAGGCCGAGTTCGACAACCTCGGCGTTCCGGATTCGGACTACACGACTTTTGTGCAGGCCATCCCGTTCCAGCTCTACGCCATCCTCGCGATTCTGCTCATTCCTCTGGTAGCCTTCACCAAGAAGGATTTTTCCCTGATGAAGCAGGCCGAGGAGCAGGCCGCCGCACAGGAATATTCCTTTGAGGATGCTGTCGCAGAAGAGACGACCGAAAGCGGCAAATACTCCAAGAAAAACGCAAAGCCCATCATGGTGATCCTGCCCATCGTGGTCGTCTTCGCAACCCTGTTCATCACGCTGGCACCTCAGGGCTTCCCCTTCAAAAAGGTCGGCGGCAACGACTTCCGTGTTGCGCTGACGATGGGTTATTTCTTTGGTGCAGTCGTCCTGATGGCACTCATCCAGCTGTTCAAAGTCATGGACTTCAAGCAGACCTTCAAAATCTATGTTGACGGCATGAAGGGCATGACCGATGTCGCTATCACCCTCGTTCTGGCGTGGTCACTGGGCAGCATGATCAGCGGTCTGGGTACTGCCAGCTTCATCGTTGACGCGATGCAGAGCATCCAGTTCTCGCCGGTGCTGGTTCCGGCTGTCATCTTCCTGTTCGGCGCGTTCGTCTCGTTCGCGACCGGTAGCTCGTGGGGTACGTTCGCCATCATGATGCCCCTCGCCATCCCGATGGCCTATGCGTTCAACATCCCGTTCGCAATTGCAGTCGGTGCCGTCCTGTCCGGCGGTCTGTTCGGCGACCACTGCTCGCCCATCTCGGACACCACCATCCTGTCCTCGACCGGTGCCGAGTGCGACCTCGTGGAGCATGTCAAGACCCAGCTGCCTTACGCACTGGTGAACGGCGTCATCGCGTTCATCTGCTATCTTGTGGCCGGTGTGACGCGCAGTCCGCTGACGGTCCTTCTCGCCGTCGTGCTCCAGCTCGCGGTCATCTTCATCTGGAACCGGATGGACGTCAAACTGTTTGAGAAGAAAGCCTGATTTCAAGCATTGAAAAAGCCAGAACCCAAGAGCTGCTATGCAGCTTTAAGGTTCTGGCCTTTTTAGTTTTCAGGTCATTCCGCCGTGGCTTCCCGGAGGGCTTTTTTGGTCTCAAGGAGGCTCTGCGGACTCATGGAGAAGCTGCGCAGGCCCATGTGGAGGTACTGCACGGCGTTCGACGGACTGCCGACCGCAAGGCCGCAGATGGTGACCGGGATATTGCCCATCTTGGCGGCCTTCATCACCATCGCGATGAGCCGCTTCATGGCCGGGCTGGCCGGGCAGTAGTAACGCTCGACCATCGCAATTTCGCGGTCGACGGCGTGGGTGTACTGGGTCAGGTCATTCGTTCCAATGACGAAGAACTGGCATCCGTGTGCCACGAAATCTTCTGCCGTCAGGCAGGCCGCTGGAACGCTCAGCATCACGCCGAAGGGGGTACTTTCATCGAAGGGAACGCCGCGCTCGCGCAGGTTCTCCTTGCAGTGGGCGACCAGACGCATTGCCGCATCCCAGTCCTCCACATCCGTCACCATCGGGAACATGATGCGCAGCGGCCCACGCGCCGAGGCACGGAGCAGAGCGCAGATCTGGGTCTCGAACTGATGGGGCCGGAGCAGGCTGCTCCGGATGCCGCGCAGACCCAGTTTGGAGGACTGCAACCCCTTGAACGCATCGGCAACGGTGCGGTCTGCACCAAAGTCGAAGGTGCGCACGGTCACCGGGTGGCCGTTTGCGGCGGCAAGGCAGGCCGAATAGAACACATACTGTTCCTGTTCGTCCAGCGTGTGGCTGGGCATCATCATGTAACCGCTGCGGAGCAGGCCAATGCCCTTCGCGCCCGACTGCATGGCCGTCGAGACATCCTCGGGGCCGAAGCAGTTCGCCAGCAGCTCGAATTCCTGATTGTCCTGCGTCCGGCAGGGCAGCTCACAGAGGGCGTTCAGTTCCTCATCCTCTCGCTGCAGCTCGCAGATGCGCGTGACGGCCTGCTGACGGGTCACAGCATCGGGGTCAAGGATGCACTCGCCCTTGGTCGCGTCCAGAATGACAGTGCGGCCGTCGCAGTCCGCGAGGAAGTCTTCTCCCACCTGCACGATGCTCGGGATCTTCATCGAGCGCGCGATGATGGCCGCATGGCTCTGTCCGTTTCCCTCGGCAGTGATAACGCCCAAAATCATCCCGGACGGCACACTGAACAGGTCACTGGGCATCAGAATGTCGGTCGCGATGATGACCGGATGGTCGAGGGCCAGCCAGACTCTCGGCCGGTTGCTGAGGATATTGATGACCCGGCTGGTGGCGTCGAGGATGTCGACGCTTCGTAGCTGCATGTACGCGTTATCTTCCATGTGCGCCAGTTGTTCGGCGTACCGGTGGCCGACTTTATACATTGCCTCCGCCGCACCGATACCGGCCTTGATTTGGAACTGGACTTCTTTCATAAAGCCGTCGTCTTCCAGCATCATGCTCTGGAACAGGAAAATCGCTTCCTCGGCCGGGTCGGCGCGCTGCATCATCGCGTCCAGCTCCGCCTGCGCGGTCTGGATGGCGGCATCCAGACGCTGCTGTTCCCGTTCGGGGTTGAACGGCCCCTGACTGAAATTTTCAAAACGCCGTACTAACTTGCTAACCTGCCCGAGTACAAGACCCGAAGAGGCCGGATGCCCTTGGTATACCTTCATTTTTTAAATCACCTCCGGCGGAACAGGCCCGGTCAACGTCTGATAGACCAGTGCCTGCAAAAACGTGTTGGGAAGGAAGGCGGCGCGTGCGGCCTGTGCCGCATTGCCGACACCCTCAAACAGCGGTGCAAAGCTCTCGATGCGCTCCTTATCGCAGGCGGCAAGGAAGGCTTCGCCCAGCGATTTTGTCGTATAGAAATGTGCCGGGTCAACGCCTGCGTCCTCCGCGGCAGCTTCCAGCGGTGCCAGCTCCTTGTCCTGCATGTTTGCCAGCAGAAGGGCTGCATCGGCGGTCAGGGTGACTGGATACTTCGCCTTGACGGCCTGTTGCACGGCGTCGAACTTTGCCCGGAAATTGGCGGCGTCCGAACAGCTCTCCGCATCCGAAGAGACCGCATACGCACAGCCCCGGAGTTTCCCGAAAGCGCGCAGGGTGTCGTAGTAGCCCAGCTCGATATTCCGCCGGGCGGTGTCCGGGTCAAAGTGGAGGATGTCGCCCAACTCCCAGTAACTTTTTATCATGGTCGTCGGCAGGCCGGTGCGGTTGGGCCGGGTGATGCCGACACCCTCCAAGTCCACACAGACCAGCTCGTCGGCTCCCATCGTTTTGGCCAGTCCGGTCGGCATGTTGTCACTGTATCCGCCGTCGAGGAATTTCACCCCGTCGATCTGCCGCGCACGCAATGCCGGGAAACAGGCTGCGGAGGCCAGCAGATAGTCTTTCACCTTGCCCTCGGGAATTTCCTCGAGCGGAAGTTCCCGAGCCTTCAGGCCGCGCTGTTCGACGGTCACGAGGCCGAACCGAATGGGCGAGGCGCGGAGTTTGTCCTCGTCCAGCACCCGTTCCACGATCTCTTCCAGCGGCGTGACATCCATGCCGCCGGCTTTGACTGCATCCCGGAGGAAACGGTGCAGCTCCGACAGGTCAGCGTCCTCCTCGGGCAGCTCCATCACATCCTGACTGCGGATGGTGAGCCACATATCCCGTGCCGTCTCGTATAAATCGAGCGCAAACATTGCGCCGTTCAGACTGCCGACGCTGGTGCCGGTGATGATCTGCGGACGCCAGCCCAGCTCTGTCAGAGCGCGCCAGACGCCCACCTGATAGCTGCCGCGCGCACCGCCGCCAGCCAGCACCAGAGCCTTCTGCGTTGTTTGATTCTGTGCCATCTGTGCCGCCTCCCGGAGCCGGTTCTGAAACAAACCGGTTTTTTCAAGAGTATAGCATATTTCCGGGAAAATTTCTCCCTGTTTTTGTAACAAAAAACATGGTATAATTTTAGTGCTATTACAGAAGTCACGACAGGAGGCACCCCATGCACTGCAAGCAATGGATCTTTGATATGGACGGCACCCTGACCGACAGCATGGTGACGGTGTGGGAAAACGCGCCGCTGGCCCTGCTGGAACGGTTCGGCAAGACGCCCGAGCCGCATCTCCATGATATTTTACTCCCACTCGGCCTGCGAGAAAGCGCGAAATATCTCATCACGAACTATCAGCTTCCGCTGGACGAAACGAGCTATGTCACCGCCCTGCGCGAGGTCGTCAATCAGCTGTATGAGCAAGTCGATTTAAAGCCCGGCGTCCGGGAGCTGCTCGAGCATCTCCGCGCCGAGGGTGCGCGCTGCTGCATCTGCTCGAACACATGGGAGAAGCAGTGCCGCACCGTTCTGACCCGGCTGGGCATCGCGGACTATTTCGAATTTTACATCACGGCGCAGGGTGCCAAGAGCAAGCACACGCCCGACGTCTTTTTTGAGGCGTTGCACCGCTTGGGCGGTGACGACCCGGCCGCCTGCGCCGTCTGCGAGGACGCGGTTTATTCCGCCCGTACCGCCCACGCCGCCGGGTTCCATCTGCTCACCATCGCCGACTGGTGCAGCCGCGCCGACGAACCGGAGCTGCGCCAGATCAGCGACCAGTTCGTGACCGACTGGCAGCAGCTGGACTGGGAGAAGATTTAAAGACAGCGAGACGCCGCCGGATGCCCGGCGGCGTCTCGCTGTCTTATTATTTGCTATGCTGCTCCAGCCACGCGCGGAACGCGGCGCGTGCGGCGGCTTCCTTGCCGCGAGGGATAGGAACTCTCGCGCCGCTGCGCATCCGGAACTCCCCGGCGGTCAGCTGCTGGGCCGCTGCCAGATTGACGACATAGGAGCGGTGGGGCTGCACGAAGCGTTCATCGGCCAGAAGGGGTTTTGCCACTTCGGAAAACGGCACCCGGAGGGAAAGAGAAGCCACGTCCTCACCGCTGCTCAGGTGGAAATGCACGATGTGGTGGGTACACTCAAGGTACTCGATATCGGCGAAGGGAAGGGCGCGCAGGCCGTCTGCCGTCGTCACTGGAACTACCGGGCCATACTCGGGTTCGGTGGCGCGGTCAAGCAGGGAAAACAGCTGTTCCGCCCGGAACGGGAGGAGCAGATACTGCATGGCGTCCACCCGGTAGGCATTGTAGGCGTAGGCCGGCGTCCGGGCCAGAAATGCCAGCGGTGCGTGGCAGCCGCGGCTCCGCAATGCGTCGGCGGCACGCAGACCGAGCGGTGCGGCCTCATTTGTCAGCTCGATGAGGTACAGCTCGTACCGTTCCCCGGCGGCGTCCTGTTCCAGCAGAGCCGCCGGGCCGTCCACCCGGACCACGATGCAGGCATCCGCCCGTCGGGAGTAATATTCCATGCACTGCCGCTGTATCCGGCTGAACAGCAGGGTATCCGGCGTGCATACCGCAATATGAAAGATCATTCCGTAAAGCCCTCCTTTGGGCGTGCCGTCAAAATGCTTGATTTTTGCGTCCGGCAAGAGTATCATAACAGAAAAACGCTCAGAACAGCGAAAAAGGAGACGCCGCCATGGATCAGCCGCTTGTCAGCATCATCCTGCCCGTGTACAACGCCCAGAACCATCTGGCCCGGTGCATCGAAAGCATCTGCGCGCAGACTTATAAAAATCTCGAGATCATCATCCTGAATGATGGTTCCAAGGACAACAGCCTGCCCGTCTGCGAGGAATACCAGAAGAAAGATTCTCGCATCTTACTGGTGGACAAGGCCAATTCCGGCGTGTCGGACACCCGGAACCTCGGCCTGCGTCTGGCGACCGGCGAGTATATCCAGTTCGTCGACAGCGATGACTATATCGACCCGGACTACACCGAAAATCTTGTCACCGCTGCCGAAGCTTCCCATGCCGATTTCGTCATCGCGCCCTACAAGATGGTCATCACGCCGGAAGCAACAAAGCCCGGTCAGGCCATCGAGAAGCTGCAGGAAAAGCTGGGCATCGAGCCGGAGGAAAAGCAGCCCGAAATTCGGACTTACGGCTTTCTGCCGACCGGCGTCATGGACAAGGACACCTTCGCCCTCCGTCTGATGGACAAACCGGCATCCTATTTTTACAGCGTCCTCTGGAACAAGCTCTACCGCCGCATTTTACTGGTCGGGAACGACATCCAGTTTACTAGCGAAGTCCGCTGGGCGGAAGATCTTGTCTTCAACATGCAGTATATCCAGTACGCCGAGGTGTTCGCATCCATCGACAAGCCGGGTTATTACTACGTGCAGAACCCCCAGAGCATCTGCCACACCCAGATCAACCCGGCGACCATCGTACAGAACAAGTTGCAGGTGTTCCGTTACTACAAAGACCTCTACACCCGGCTCGGGATGTACGAGGAGGTGCGGCCTCAGCTCTACAAGTTCCTTGTGGACATCGCCGAAAGCACCTATCCGTCCGGCCCGTTCAAGAAGTTCATCGACGAGGCAAAAGCCTACTGGAAAGAACATCATCTGGAAACCTGATACAAGCAAAGGGCTGCCGCACTGCGGCAGCCCTTTTGTGTTTGGATTCTTAGTTTAAGCTCCGATGGCAGCGCACTTCTTTGCCAGCCAATCGCGCTCCTCGTCGTTCAGACGGGGTGCCAGCTTCTCGAAGACCTGACGATGGTAGTTGTTCAGCCAATCCAGCTCGTCACGGGTCAGGATGCCCGGAACGATGGGAGAGGTGTCGATGGGAACATACATCACCGGCTTGAAGGCCAGGAACTCGCCGTACTGGTTGGTCGCTTTGTGGTAGCACTCCAGCTCGTTCTCGATGCGGATGCCGACCACGCCGCCTTCGTAGACGCCCGGCTCATCGGTGATGATCATGCCCGGCTTGAAGACGACCGTGTTGCGGCCGTTCAGGGCGTGAGGGCCTTCGTGGACATTGCCGACGAAACTGACGCTGTGGCCGGTGCCGCAGCGGTAGTTGATGAGGTGCTGCCACAACGGCTCACGGGCGATGGCATCCAGCATGTGGCCGTCGCAGTAGTTCAGCCAGACAGCCTTTGCGATGTCGATATGGCACTGGACAGTCCAAGTGTAGAACAGCTTCTCGTCCTCGGTCAGCTCACCCAGCGGATAGGTACGGGTGATATCGGTGGTGCCGTCCATATAGGTCGCGCCGCTGTCCACCAGCAGGAAGCCCTTGCGCTCCAGCTTTGCGTGGTCGGCTTCGGTCGCATGATAGTGCATCATGGCGGCGTTCGGGCCGTATGCGGCGATGGTGTTGAAGCTCTCGACGATGAACTTGTCCTGTGCGCTGCGGTACTTGTGCAGGATCTCGTCGACGGTCAGCTCAGTCAGCTCTTCACCGGCAGCCATCCGCTCTTCCAGCTCCTTCTCGAAGCGAACCATCGCGACGCCGTCGCGGATGTGTGCTTCACGGATGTGTGCCAGCTCGACCTCGTTCTTGACGCCCTTCATCGGCAGCAGAGGGTCCGCCTCGTCCTTGACGGTCAGGGTAGTGTTCTCGGCGAGGGTCTTGTAGACCTCGTAGTTGACGCTTGCCGGATCGACCAGAACAGTCTGCGGCTCGGTGACAGCGGCCATATATTTGACGACATCATCGTACTCGGCCAGCTCGACGCCGTTTTCCTTCAGCTCTGCGGCTGCCTCAGGTTTGACACGGGCGGTGTTGATAAACAGCGTTGCCTTGTCGGGGGTAACATAGCAGAACGCCAGAGCATACGGGGTGCAGTGGATGTCCATTGCGCGCAGGTTCAGCAGCCATGCCAGATTGTCCAGCTTGCCGACGAACTGTGCGGTGCAGCCCAGTTCCTTCAGCTTTGCGCGGAGCTGATCCAGCTTCTCTGCCGGGGAGAAGCCTGCGTACTCTTTGCTCAGGATCCAAGCCGGAGTTGCAGGCAGCTCCGGGCGGCCCTCGATCCACAGCTCATCTTCCAGATGCAGGGTCTTGATGGTGCAGTGCTTTGCGTCCAGAGCCTTCTGCAGGCTGCGCACCAGACCGCAGGCAACGGTGAAACCGCACAGGCCCAGAGCCTCGCCCTCGTTCAGAGCATTTGCGCAGTATTCCTCGACGGTCGGAACGCCCGGCTCGCCCATCTTCTGCAGTTCAATTTCAGTGCCAGCCAGCTGCTTTTCAGCCTGCACGAAGAAGCGGCCATCCGCCCACAGTGCGCTGCCGGTACGGGTCACAACGAGGTTGGAGTTCTCGCCGGTGAAGCCGGAGAAATACTCACGGGAGTTGTAGTGGGTCGGCAGGTACTCGCTGGAATGTGGGTCACCGGTCGGGATGATATAGGCGGCGCAGCCCTGTGCCTCCATTGCGGCACGCAGAGCGGCGATGCGTTCATTGACAGTGTTCATGCTCATGAGACGAACCTTCTTTCTTATTCTACCGGAAAAACGTCCGGCGGCGGTGGTTTGCTGTACCTTATTGTAGCATCCTTGCCCGAAGAATTCAATCGGCAAACTGCCTTGACATTTTGTATTGTTTGTATTAGTATAGATAATACAATAAAGAGGTGAAGCCAATGCTCTTCCACTTGGACTTTCAAAGTGACATCCCCATTTACAAACAGATCCGGGATCAGGTCGTGCTTGCCGTCGCGAACGGCCAGCTCCTGCCCGGTGAACATCTGCCGACGACCCGAGCCTTTGCCGAGGATGTTGGTGTCAACGTGATGACCGTCAGCAAAGCCTATCAGCTGCTCAAGAGCGAGGGTTATCTTGTCACCGACCGCCGGAATGGTGCAGTCGTCTGTGAGCCGCCGGGAGGGAAGCACCTGTCTGCCCAGCAGCTCGCACAGCTGCGATTGCTGGCAGGCGAGGCGAAAGCCTCCGGGCTCTCGCAGGAAGAATTTCTCGCCCAGTGCAAAGCCGCGTTCTCTGAAATGGAGGGATAACGATGTTCCTGTTCAACCTTATCATGGCCGTCTGTTTTTATGGCTGTCTGCTCCTTTCCTACGCCGAACTGCGCAATCAGACCCGGCACCAGAAAGGGCTTCTGCTGGGTGTCACTCTGCCCGAGGAAGCCGACGCTCTGCCGGAAGTTGCACAGACCGTGCAGACCTTTAAAAAGCAGTTGAATTTCCTCTGCATTTTGCTGATCCTCGTCAGTATCCCGATCTTTTTCATCCAGAATTTCTCAATTTCTCTGACGCTCTGGATGGTCTGGCTCATCGCGATTCTGATCCTGCCTTATCTGCCCTATCTCAAGGCAAACCGGAAACTGAAAGCTCTGAAAAAAGAGAAGAACTATCCGGTCACACCTTCCCGGCGCATCGTCGATACTTCCGCTTCGGAATTTTCGCTTCCGAAGCCCATTGGGCTCTGGACGTTGGTTCTTCCGCTGGCGGTCTGCCTTATCCCGGCCCTGATGCCCGGTCAGCCGTCCGCGATGCGCTGGGTCTGTCTGGCAGATGCCGCTTCGCTGATCCTGCTCTGGGCCTGCGGCCGCTGGCTGTTCCGCCGCCGTGCCGACATGATCACCAGCGACTCCGACCGCAATCAGACTCTCGTTCGGGTGCGGCGGCTCTATTGGGATCGGTTCTGGCGGTTCAGTCTCTGGACCTGTGCCATTTTGAACCTCTGCATGTACCTGTTCCAGAATTCCGGATTCTACATGGTCGTTGTTCTGGTGCTGACCGTGGTAATTCTGATTGGCTCCCTCTGGATGGAACTTTCTCTCCGCCATGCGCAGGAACATCTGACCGATGGTGCGGACATCATCGCAGACGAAGACGACGCATGGCTGGGCGGTGTCCTCTACTACAATCCGTCCGATAATCGCACGATGGTCGCAAAGCGCATCGGCATCGGAACCACGGTCAACCTCGCCACCAAGGGCGGCAAAGCGTATCTCATCTTCACTGCCGTCATGCTGGCCGCCTGCCTGTTCATCGGGCCGGTGCTTGGGACGGTGGATTCTGACCCTCCCCGTTTGGAAGTCACCAGCGAGAATACCCTTGTCTCCCTGCACGGCTCGAAAGAAAAGTATGTGATTGACATCGACGATATCACCGACGTCGAGCTTCGCGACACCCTGCCCGAAAGCTCCCGTGTCTTTGGCATCGGGATGCCTCATTACCTCGAGGGCGATTTCTCCGTCTCCGGCGAGGGTACGGCCAAGTTCTGCCTTGACCCGACCGCCCCTGTTTTCCTCCGTGTCGAAACCGGCAGTAAGACCTATTGGTTCACCGCCCAGACCCCGGAACAGACACGGGATGTTGCGGCGTGGCTGGAAGGGAATACCTGATTTTCCTCCCTCTGCCCTCGGGCAGGGGGAGTTTTTATGTCCGGGAGGTGGAAATTTGGGGCGTGGAGCGGCCGAAAACGCAAAAAAGTTACAAATTCTTCTTGAAAAAGGGCGTTATCCCATTGACAGCCTTGTTATAATAGGAGTGTAGGAATTTATGAGCCAGCACTCAGCGGCTCTGACTGCTTAAAAGTCCGGAGCGGACTTTGCGAAAAGAAAGAGGCATTTCAACATTATGACTAAGATTGATATTTTTTCCGGCTTCCTTGGTGCCGGCAAGACGACCCTCATCAAGAAACTCATCAAGGAGTCGTTCGCAGGCCAGAAAGTCGTTCTGATCGAGAATGAGTTCGGCGAGATCGGCATCGACGGCGGCTTCCTGAAGGAGTCCGGCATCCAGATCAACGAGCTGAACGCTGGCTGCATCTGCTGCTCTCTGGTCGGCGATTTCCGCGCTGCCCTGCAGCAGGTCGTCGAGCAGTACCACCCCGACCGCATCGTCATCGAGCCGTCTGGCGTCGGCAAGCTGTCCGACGTGACCCGTGCCGTTGAGGGTGTGGCTGAGCATCTGGATGTTCAGCTGAACAGCTTTGTCACCGTCGCTGACGTGAACAAGGTCAAGATGTATATGAAGAACTTCGGTGAGTTCTACGACGACCAGATCAGCCACGCAAGCTGCATCATCCTGAGCCGCACCCAGAACGCTTCCGAAGAGAAGATCGCCGCCGCTGTCGCAATGCTGCGCGAGAAGAACCCCACCGCCACCATCGTGACGACCGCATGGGATTCCCTGACCGGCGAGCAGATCCTGAAGGCAATGTCCACCAAGGACGATTTCAAGGCAGAGCTGATCGAGATGGCAGCCAAGGCCAACGCAGAACACGCCCACGAGGACGAGGAAGAAGAGCATCACCACCATCATTATGATGAGAACGGCGTCTGCAGCTGTGGCCATCATCACCACGATGACGACGACGATGATGAGGATGAAGACGAGCACGAGCATCACCATCATCACGATGAGGATAAGGAGCATGACGGCCATTGCTGCCATCATCATGACCATGATGACGAGGACGGCGATGAGGACGAGGACGAAGATGAACACGAGCATCATCACGACGGCCACTGCTGCCATCACCACCATCATCATGATCACGACGCCGACGAGGTCTTCACCAGCTGGGGCGTCGAGACCGCGCGCAAGTTCTCCAAGGCTGAGATCGAACATGCCCTCACCGAGCTGGATACCGGCAATTACGGCATGATCCTGCGCTCCAAGGGCATCGTTGACGGCGGCGCAGACGGCTGGCTGGAGTTCGACTACGTTCCCGGCGAGTGGGAAGTCCGTTCTCGCGGCGCAGATGTCGGCGGCAAGCTGGTCGTCATCGGTTCCAAGCTGGACGAAAAGGCGATCGCCACTCTGTTCGGCTGCTGATTCATCATTTGATAGGAGCAACCATTTATGGCTAATGAAATCCCGGTTTACCTGTTTGTCGGCTTCCTCGAGAGCGGCAAGACCAAGTTCATTCAGGAGACCTTTGAAGACCCCAATTTTGACTCCGGCGACAAGACCCTTCTGCTGGTCTGCGAAGAGGGCGAAGAAGAGTACAGCCAGAAGAAATTCGCTTTCCCCGGTGTCACTCTCTACAACCTCGAGGACAAGGCAGAGCTGAACCCCCAGAACCTCGCAAAGCTGGCAAAGGAAGCCGACGCAGGCCGTGTCGTCATCGAGTACAACGGCATGTGGCTGATTCAGGACTTGGCAAATAACCTGCCCGAAAACTGGATCGTCTACCAGTGCATCGCCACGGCCGACGGCACCACGG
>OIZF01001062.1_pt1 | contig 17106 bp, 16 predicted proteins | sample 1588471 | NCBI WGS metagenome assembly OIZF01 (sample SAMN03283279) | human gut metagenome | biome: human-associated habitat; material: feces | host: Homo sapiens | place: Peru | collected 2012
CTTAGATTCATAAGAAATATGCTTTGTGTTAGTATAACATATGCTATTCATAAAAAACAATATATAAAATTTTCTACTTTTATATGCTTACGTAAAAAACAGAGCTGTTGCTCACTATAGGTTCATACATCTACTCTTGCAACAACTCTGTTTTCTTTAATGTTTATAATGTTCCGTTAAGAAGATTTTCTAATTGCTCGTCTGTTAAATCCACATGATAGAAAAGATCAAAAAATTCATGTACTTCTTCATTGATATCACATTTGATATATTCCGGATAAATCAATGCCGAGAACCAACGCATACCAATCAGGCGGTTTGGTCCAGGTGGACGATCCACCCAGCTAAACGGGGCATTTGGCGTTCCATAGACTTTAAGTTCTTGTACTGCTTTTAATGAAGCATAATCTGGATTATTCAAAATATCTTCTGCCGCAGATCCTCCGCTTTTGTTTGACTTCGGCTCGCCATTTACAACAATTACATCCGGGTTCCACGCAAGAAGCTGTTCTGGTGAAATCTGAACACGAGATCCATCACCAAGTTCTAAATCAGCAACATTGATTGCATTGATTTCATCAAGAATCTGTGCATGCTGCGAACCATTCGGTGCAGTTTCTAATGAATCCTCTCCATTGCCATAATATACACGTACCTTTTTGTCTTCAGGAATGTCGGAAAGGGAATCAATATCCTTAAATGTCTGTTCCGCATATTCAGCCAGCTCTTCTGCATGATCTTCTACGCCAAGAAGCTCACCCATAAAACGAAATGCTTCTGCTGAATTCTCAAGCTCATTGTCTACCGCAACAACCGGAATCCCTAAACTTTCTGACAATGCATCACAATCTGAGACCATTGCATCATTAATCTTTCCACAATTAACGGCAATTGTAGGATTTGCTGCTATTACCGCCTCATAATTAATCGCATCTCCCATTCCAAAATTCGGAAGATCATGGTATTTTTCTAAAATGATAGATTTCTCGATATCATTTAGTTCATAGTTCCACCCAAGCAGCTTATCCGGTGCAACCATGTACAAGAAAATTGCAGATACTGGACTTGAAGAAAAAACAGATTCAATCTTTTCTGCTGCCGGCACAGTTACTTTCCTTCCGGCCATGTCTGTAATTTCACGCGTTTCTGCAACTTCTTTGTTTTCTGTCTGCTCTGTACTCTGCTTTGGTTCCTGTGCAGTCTCATCTTTTTTGCCACATCCGACAAAAAGGCTGACTGACATCATAATACAAAGCAACAAAGCAAGAAGTCGTTTGTTCTTTTTCATAAACCTTTTCCTTTCTTTTCTCCATATTCAGTCACAATCTGCATTAATTTTGTTGACTATATGGATCTTACAAGTTATACTTTTTGTAAGCGATTATTTTTTAAAAACAATTCGCTTTTGTCAGAGTATATCATGCTCAAATTAATTAGTCAAGCATAAAAGGTGAACGATTATGAATCCAACAGATAACATAAAAGAACTACATAATACACAGCGAAAACGATATTGTTTATTACTTGTAATTATGCTGGTCATTTTATTTTTTATAGTATTATTTTCATTCTGGATAGGATACTATCCGCTTACACCATCACAGGTAATACGTGCATTTTTATCAAAATTTGGTTTTGAAGGAGATATTTTACCTCAGGCAACTACGATCTTCTGGAGTATTCGTTTGCCTCGGATTTTATCTGCTTTATTTATAGGCGCCTCTCTGTCTGTGGCCGGCTCTACTTATCAAGGTATGTTCCGCAATCCACTGGTATCTCCTGATATTCTTGGAGTATCTTCCGGTGCAAGCCTTGGTGCGGCTTTTGCCATTTTAAACGGAGCTTCAAACTGGATTGTCCAGCTTTCTGCCTTTGCAGGTGGTATTATCGCTGTAGCAGCATCTTATTTGATTAGCCGAAAGTCTGCACACTCACACACGCTCAGCCTTGTCCTTACAGGAACTATGATTATGTCTCTTTGTAATGCCGGAGTAACAATGATTAAATATGTCGCTGATCCAAATGATGTTCTTCAACAGATTACATTCTGGCTTATGGGCAGCCTGACCAAAACTACAATGGATGCTTTTGCTTGGAGTGTAATTCCGATGATAATCGGATTGATTCTGATTTTTGTTTTTCGATGGCAAATTAATTTGCTGACTTTAGATGAAGAAGAGGCAAAAAGTTTAGGAATCAACATCCGCAAATATCGCCTGATCTTTATAATTGCATCAACCTTACTCAGTGCTGCTGCCGTATGTCTCGGCGGATTGATTGGGTGGGTTGGTTTAATGATTCCTCATCTGGCACGTGCACTTGTAGGAGTTGATTATAGCCGGCTGATACCTGCAAGTGCAATGCTTGGCGGCGGTTACTTAATACTGGTTGATGATTTGGCACGTTCCGTTTTTTCCATGGAGCTTCCACTTGGCGTTGTTACAAGTATTATAGGTGCCCCATTTTTTATCTATCTCATTATCAAACGAAAGGAGCGCGTATAACTATATGCTTTTAGAAATTGAAAATGTTTCCGGCGGTTACGGAAATGGCAATATTTTAAAAGGTGTTAACTGTGCTGCCAATTATGGTGATGTGCTTTGCTTACTTGGTCCAAATGGCTGTGGAAAAACAACGCTTTTCCGTATGATACTTGGAACACTCCCCACAACAAAAGGAAATATTATGATTGCCGGGAAAAATATAAATTCTTTTTCAGCAAAAGAACTTGCAAATATGATTGCATATATTCCACAATACCATTCACCTGTCTTTGCTTACACTGTTCTTGATGTTGTGATCATGGGGCGTGCTTCCCATTTTTCAGCTTTTGAAACACCAAAAGCACCTGACCGTGAAGCTGCTTTTGACGCATTAGAAAAGGTAAATGCACTTCATCTTGCCAATAAGAAATATACTTCTTTGAGCGGAGGACAAAGACAATTAGTTTTAATTGCCCGTGCAATCTGTCAGTCAGCAAAAATCTTTATCATGGATGAACCGGCAGCCAATCTGGACTATGCAAATCATCAGCTTCTTATGAAAGTAATCGCCAGTCTTGCCAGTCAAGGATACTGCATTATTATGTCAACACATAGTCCTGAACATCCTTTTTCCGTTGGCAATAAAGTTCTTCTCATGAAAGCCGGAGAAGTTTTCGGCTTCGGTTCTCCTAAAGAAACAATTACACCCGAAACCTTACAGGCGGTATACGACATTGAGATGGATGTTATCACAATACAGGACCGTTATGGACATGAGCGGACTATCTGTTTACCTGTAAACAATTCATATAAAAATTTTTAAGGAGGGTATTTTTAATGAATTCTATTTTAGATTATTTTATTTCACTGCAAGAATCTCAGCCTGCAGATATGCCTGATCATTCTGTAAAAATGTGGAATAAGCGTGCAGACTTTTGGGAAAATGCACGTAAGAAAAATCAGAAAGGAGACGAACGTGTAGACAGTGCAATTCGGTATCTTGACTCAAAAGGCCTGCTTAACCCAAACTATGACATTGTCGATATCGGCTGCGGCCCCGGCCGATTTGCGGCTGCATTTGCTAAACAGGTGCACAAAGTAGTCGGTCTGGACCTTTCTGACAAAATGGTGGAACACGGGATGAATCACATCCAAAATGAAGGTCTAGATAACGCAGTTCTTCATACCTGTGATTTCCAGACATTAGATATCGAAAAAGAGGGCTATCAACATGCTTTTGACTTAGTATTCAGTTCCATGACTCCTGCAATCCATGGTATGAATGGGCTTATGAAGTCCATAGAAATGAGCAGAGCGTGGTGCTGTAATATCACACATCTTGACGGACGGAATTTACTACGCGAACAGATTATGCAGGAAGTTTTCGGAAGGCAGTTAGAACCGCAGTGGAATGGTCGATGGTTCTTCTCGCTTTTTAATGTATTATTTTTACTTGGCTATAATCCAGAAACAAGCTATGAAAAACACAGCCGTGAAACTTGGGTGACTCCTGACGAACAATATATCGATTTTCTTATGGAACACATGCTTCCAACTAACGAGCACTCAAAAGAAAATGCAAATAAGATTTCATGCTGGATTGATTCTCATTTAAATGAAAATGGACAAATTAAAGAGGTAACACATTCTGCTTATGGAACAATTCTTTGGGATGTCCAAAACAAAACAATGCGACCTGATTATGGAACAATTATGAAAGGAATATGATTATGCAACAACTGCCTACCAGAAAAATTATAGTTGAAACTTTATTAGAACAATGGAACCCTGAAAACCAAACTGAAACAGTTTCTATAGACGATGCTTTAAATCGTACTCTCGCAAAAGATTATGAGGCACTCTATTCAATCCCTGTTGTACGTGCATCTGCAATGGATGGTGTCGCGGTGAACTCCGAACACTTTAAAAATGGTTTTCCTGACACATCTGACTGGAAACTCGGTGAAGATTTCTCCCGAGCTGATACCGGCGATGATTTTGACGATAAGTATGATGCTGTAATTCCAATTGAAGATGTATCTATTTCTAAAGAAGGAAAACTCGCTATTAAAGACACCGTTTGTGTAAAACCAAATATGAACATAAGACCTTGCGGAAGTACCATCCGCAAAGGGGAAGCTGTCGGACATAAAAATCGAAGACTTCAATCTTTCGATCTTGCATGTCTTGCAATGGGTGGAATTACAGAAATTGAAGTTTATAAAAAACCACGCGTTGCATTTTTACCAACAGGAAGTGAATTGGTATCTCTTGGAGAAAATGTTACCCGTGGCAAAAACATTGACAGTAACAGTATCCTCGTTAAAAATATGTTGATTGAAATGGGTGCCGATCCAATTTTATATCCAATTACAAAAGACTCAAAAGATGAATTGAATCATATGTTAGACAATGCATTAAGTAATGCTGATATTGTCATAATAAGCGGTGGTTCATCAAAAGGCGAAGAAGATTTCAATGCCAGAATCCTTGAGGAACGAGGTGCCGCACTCTTTCACTGGGTTGCCGCTGCTCCTGGAAAGCCTATGTGCGTTGCCATTATTGATAATAAACCGGTCATTAATATTCCGGGACCTCCTGTAGCAATGTTTTATGGCATGGACTGGTGCATCCGCGAACTCGTTAATAAAATGTTGCACCTTCCGATGCCGAAACGCTGTAAAATAAAGGGCGAACTAACTGCTGAGATTGCAGCTCCTGCTAACATGGAAATCTTATGTCTGATGGACATTGAGCAGACCGACAATGGATATAAAGTAAAGCAGAAAAAATGGAGAGGCGGAAGTATGGTAGATACTTTAAGTGCCGGAGCTACTTATATCACTGAACTTGGAACCGCTGTAAAACATCCCGGTGAAATAATTGAAGTTACTCTGCTAAGAGATGAAAGGGAATTTTAAGATGGCTCAACATATTTTTTTAACAGGGAAAAAACACATTGGAAAATCTACATTGATCAAAAAGATATTGGATAATTATAAAGGAACTGTTGATGGATTTTTAACCATCCGGACAAAAGACTATCTCGGAAATCATTATTCTGTCCACATGTGTCATTTAAAAGACAACGAGATACCAAACGAACAAAATCTTTTGTTCTTATGTGGAAAGGCCGATGAAAATGCTACTGACATTTTTAATCACCTTGGATGCAGTGTTCTTTCCAAATGTTCCAATTGTTCTTTGATTATTATGGATGAACTTGGTCCACACGAGGCAGATGCTGCATTATTCCGCGAGAAAGTACTACATCTTTTAGATGGCGAAATTCCTGTTTTAGGCATATTACAAGAACCTGCTGATTCTTCCTGGCCTGAAATAACAAATCATCCAAGTGTAGAAATCATCTCCATTTCCGAAGATAACAGAGATGATACTTCTTTGTTCAATCATATTTTGTTGAAAATCCAACAAAATTAAAATACTATTATCTTTTTTAGCAAATAAAAACGGTGTATAAATGCCTCCATTAAAATTCAGGATGCACTTATACACCGTTCATGTTGCTTTGTCAAGAGTTTTTTTCTTCCTGCATACTTCTGATATAAAATGCAATCTGATACGGCAATCTCTCATCCGGTGTTTTAAGCTCATTGTTCAAAATTTTCTTGATATTTCCTATTCGATATAATACTGTATTCCGATGCGTATACAGCTCTGCCGCCACCGCCTGTATACTTCCGTTATGTTTCAGATATGACTGCAGCGTTTCCACATACCCTGCATTATGTTTATGATCATATTCTTCAAGCTCTTTCAAACATTCCCTTTCGATTTCATTTAAAATGCCCTTGTCTTTGACCATATAAAGAAGACGATACAACCCACACTCATCAAATTTTACCAGTTGCTTTTTATGTGTCATTGCCATGTGGGTTGCTGCCTTCGCTCTCTGATAACTTACTGAAAGCTGTGAAATGTCCATACATTTGCTTCCGATTCCTACACATAATTCCAGACCCGGCATTCGTTTTTTTCCTCTTTTTAATGCTCCTTCTGCAAGCTGGCATAAAAACTCTTCTGTAATTGCATTGGCAACCAGCACAAAATCTGAGTTGTAATAAAAGAAACTGGCATTATGTGTAATATCTTCCAGATACATTTGTATTCTATAGGATAATTTTCTTCGTTCCACTGTATCCATAGCATCCAATCCTTCACAAGTGAGTAAGAGCACTTGGAAACTTCCATCCACGTCAAAATACTGCAATAACTCTTTTCGATATGCCTCCTGATTGTCCGGAGATTCAATGGCTGAAATCAATGCCGAAGCAATCTGCTCATCTGTACTATCCTGTAAAAATACACGAATACTGAAATCTTTTATCATATCTGACAAATGTACTTCCCATGGCACCGTTAAGAGTGGGAGATCATTTTCGTCACAATACATTTTCAATTCTTCCGGTACTTCATGAATATACTGCCCTACATTAATGATCAGCCCTGATGCATGATGTCTGTTTAACTGCATCGCTAATTGCATCCAATCTTCTTTATCAGGAAATCCCAGCCCTGTTGTTACTGCAAGCTCCTTGCCCCAGAAATTCTGTATAATCGTTGTATCTTCCAAAAGATGCACCCAACTAATAGAATTAGCCCAGCCATTTTGCCCTGCCAGAAACTTCATTGCATACCTGTTTTCCGCTGTCAGCATCATATCTTCAATCGTAAAACTCATACGCCCTCTCCTTTTATATTTTCTTTTTCTAATCTTAATATAGCACATTTTTTGTGCTGGCAACACATATTTCACCCATTACTTTTAGAATTATTTCCCATAGTTTTTCTTTATTTTTGTGCTACAATATAAGTAACTAAAAGAAACGGAAATAAATTAAAAAGGGGGCACTGTTATGAGATTCGTAACTTATACAAATTCTTTAGATTCACTTTCTATTCCAGAATGGATGCGAACAGAACGTTATATGTATTGTGACAATTTTGTAAATGATTATATGAAATCTGAGCATTTCGGTCTTCTTTCATTCGTCAAACATCTATTTCACAAATAGTTTACACTTTTTTTCTTAAAAAATGGCTGCTTGGAATTTTCAGGCAGCCATTTTTTATTACTAACATTAATAAACAAACTTTTTCGAACTTTTTTGAAATGATTTCTTGCCTTGACGCTGACTCTTAGAAAGGTATAGAATAATTATATCAAAATAGTTCAAAAATACGTATTAATCAAGGAGGTATCTTATGGAAAGAAAAATTACATTCGCTCAATACGGTTGTGGTAAAATGGGAAAATACTTGATTCGTTACGGAATTGAAAAAGGAGCAGAATTAGTTGCCGCATTTGATGTGAATCCTGCTATTTTAGGTAAAGATGCAGCAGAGATTGCAGGTGATGGCTATCCAGCTACCGGAATTCAGATTGCAGATGCAAGCCAGGCAGATGAAATCCTTGGAAATCTGAAACCGGATGTCTGCATTATTGCTACTAGAAGCACCATCGCAGAACTCGAAGACATTTTTACAATTTGTGCAAAGCATGGTATCAATGCGATTACAACCTGTGAAGAAGCACTATATCCATGGAACTCTTCTCCTGCTCTTACACACAAATTGGACAAACTTGCTAAAGAGGGCAACTGTACACTGACTGGTGTTGGCTACTGTGATCTTGTTTGGGGTACTATGGTTACAAATCTTGCCGGTTCTTCATTCAAAATCACAAGAATTCATGGTAGCAGCTGGTATAACGTAGAGGATTATGGTATCGCACTTGCAGAAGGTCATGGTGCAGGATTTACGCCAGAACGTTTCGAAAAAGAAATTGCAAATATTAACACTATGTCAGCTGATGAACTAAAAGAACTTATCGAAAGTGGTCAGTATGTTCCTGCGTATATGTGGAATCAGAATGGTTGGCTTTGCAGCAAAATGAACCTTCATATTATTTCACAGACGCAAAAGTGTTATCCTACTACCCATACCGAAGATCTTTTCTCTACAACTTTAAATGCTACAATCAAAGCTGGTGATCCGACGGGTATGCGTGCTGTTGTTACTACTGAGACAGAAGAAGGCATCACTCTCGAAACTGAATGTGTAGGTAAAGTATTCGCACCAGATGAATTTGACAGAAATGATTGGACCTTTATCGGAGAACCTGAAACAACTGTTTCTGTAAATCGGCCTGCAACTGTAGAAATGACTTGTGCCACCATCGTAAACCGTATTCCACAGTTAATTGATGCTCCGGCTGGATATGTAACAACTGATAAATATCCATATAACGAATATTGTGTTCATGATCTGAACACTTATGTAAAATCAAAATAAGGTTCCTATAAAGCTATAAGACATTTATAAAGGGAACAGCTATAGAGCTTTGGTATGTGAAAAGCTATAGCTGTTCCCTTTTACCATTTTCATACAATGCATTGATATTTTCTCGCAAAACCATATAATATAATTATCAATAGAAAGAGGTATATATGATTATGATACTAATAACTTGCGTAGATAATAATATGGGCATGCTTTTCAATCATAGAAGGCAAAGTCAGGATCGTGTCTTAAAAGAAAGGATCCTTAAATCAGCTTCCGGAAAAATTATCTGGATGAACCACTATTCTGAAAATCAATTTAAAGATTTTGAAAATTATACCAACAATTCTCAAAATTATAACATTGATGAGCATTTTCTAAGTAAAGCTGCCTGCAATGATATATGTTTTGTTGAAGACTGTTCTGTTGCTCCGTTTGAGCAAAAAATTGAAAAGATAATCTTATATAAATGGAACCGGGACTATCCTGCTGATTTTTATTTTGATATTCCACTGTCTGAGCATGGGTGGAAACTAATTTCCAGTGAAGATTTCGTCGGTTCCTCACACGATAAAATAACGGAGGAGATTTATGTAAAATGAAAACATTGAAAAAAGTTATCTTTCGTTCCAAAGGATTATTCTCTCTGTTTTTAGTGCTCCTGCTCTCACTTTCTGTTTGTAGCGAGACGTTTGCAGCAAAAGCAGCTTCGACTTCTTTTAATCTGTCAAGCATTCCGTCTTACACGAAAGACCCTTATGTTGTTCTTAACGACAACACCCCTTATTTCACTGAGAGTGAACTAAATGTATCCACTTCCTTTGAAACTTACAGTACTTTAGACAAGCTTGGCCGATGCGGTGTTGCATATGCAAATGTCGGAAAAGATTTAATGCCAACCGAAAAACGAGGGGCTATCGGCAAAATAAAGCCTTCCGGATGGCATACTGTAAAATATGATTTTATTGATGGAAAATATCTCTATAATCGTTGTCATTTAATAGGGTATCAGCTTACTGGCGAGAATGACAATGAACGTAACTTGATTACCGGAACACGATATCTAAACGTACAAGGTATGCTTCCTTTTGAAAATATGACAGCCGATTATATAAAAGAAACCGGCAACCACGTATTATACCGGGTAACACCTGTTTATGATGGAGATAATCTTGTTGCGTCTGGGGTTGTTATGGAAGCAATGTCTGTTGAAGACAACGGGGAGGGTATTCTTTTTTGTATATTTGTATACAATGTTCAGCCTGGCGTCTCCATTGATTATGCTACCGGAGAAAGCAAAGCCGACACCTCTTCCGACAGCAGCGCAACAACCAAAAATTCATCTTCTTCCACTACCTACGTGCTAAACACAAACAATCACAAGTTCCACTATCCAACTTGTGGAAGCGTAAAACAGATGAAGAAAAAAAATCGCAAAAATTACACCGGGAAAAGAGCTGATGTCATTAAAATGGGGTATGAGCCATGCAAAAAATGTAATCCGTAATGTAAATTTCCGGAACTAAAAAACGAACTATGTCATCCATTCAATGATATAGTTCGTTTAAAAAATATATGAAGTTATTATTTAAGAATTAAATTCAGTACACCTGTTGACTGTAAGAATAAAATCAACATAATGACCGGCATAATATAGCGTATCATTGCATTATAAAGCTTTTTGCGTTTAAATTTGCTTCCATTTAATTCCATCTCTTCTGCAATCCATGATGGTTTCATGATCCATCCGATCAGAATTGCAGACAACAATGAAATAAACGGCATCAAGAAACTGTTACTGATATAGTCCATAATATCCAAAAGCTGTCCTGTGCTTCCGTTTGGCAATGCCACTTCTACATAGAATATGCTATATCCCAATGCTATGACTGCTGTTGCTGTCAAATAGATAACAGACAAAACTCCTGTTGTCTTTTTTCTTTCCGTATGGAAAAGCTCCATGCAGTTTGCTGTAATAGACTCTAATACCGAGATACAAGAAGTCAATGCTGCAAATCCTGCCAGTACAAAGAATAAAATTCCGATAAATCTTCCGATTTTTCCCATGCTAAAGAATACATTTGGCAAAGACACGAACATAAGTCCAGGTCCTGCTGACATTCCATCAAGTCCTGAGAAAACGAATACAGCCGGAATGATCATAACACCTGCCAAGAATGCTACTCCTGTATCCATCAATTCAATCTGTGATACTGCCTTGTTCAGATCAACATCTTTCTTTACATAAGAACCATATGTGATCATAATACCCATTGATACACTCAAAGAGAAAAATAACTGACTCATCGCATCCAGCGTAATCTGAAGAAAACGCCCTACTGTAACGCCAGTCAAATCTGGTTTCAGATAAATCATCATTCCCTGTAAGCCTGTACGGACAGTTCCGTCATCCAAAGTTGTTTTGAGTGTCAGTGAGAAGATTGCGATCACAATTACCATCACCAAAAGTATTGGCATGATAAATTTAGATACACGTTCAATTCCCTTTTCAACACCATTATAAACGATCAGTGCTGTTAACAGCATAAATACCAAACTGAACCACACAGAAGATGGTGAGGAAATAAATCCAGTAAAACATCCATCAGCCACGGCTTCTTTACCTGAACTAAACAGATAGATTGTAATATACTTCAGAATCCATCCCCCAATAACTGCGTAATATGTCATGATCAGCACCGGCACCAAAAATGTCAATATTCCTAAAAATTTCCACTTTGAACACATTGACTCATAAGCATAAATTGCACTTTTTCCAGTCTTACGTCCGATGGCGATATCTGTTGTTAATAATGTAAATCCAAAAGTAACTACCAATACCAAATAAATAATCAGGAAAAGTCCTCCCCCGTCTTTTGCTGCGAGATATGGGAATCTCCAAAGATTTCCAACTCCTACAGCACTTCCAGCAGCAGCAAATACAAAACCGATCTGCCCGCTAAAACCACTTTTCTGTTTCATAAGTTTAGCCTCCATAAAATTTAGTCGAACCTTAACTGATTTATTATATCAATAATCGTGGGATGTATACAATATAGATTTCAAAAATTTAAATTTTTTGCATTTTTGCACTACTTTAAATACATCATTTATCAATCTTTTGTATATACCTTATCATATTTTCTAAGATTTGATAATAAAACTCCCTATGGAAATCTGTAAATAACTGTTTTTACAAAAAGGGTGATTTGATAAGTTTTTTATCATTTTGCCCTTTTTGTAAATTGAAAACAGACAAAAATGCTCATACTATAATCATAACAAATGGATAGCTCACAGAAAGGTGGTTATATTATGGCAAATAAAAAATCTAAACTTGGTATGATCTCAGCAGTTGCAGCAGGAACAGGTACTGCAATTTACCTCGCACAGAAAGCAAAAAATAAATCTGAAAATGGTGATGCATCTCAATCTATTTCACCTTTGTTTAGTAAAAAGAAACCTGATGACATTTCCATTAAGAACAATTATCGCAATACGGAGCGTGGAAAATATAAGCGAAACAGCAAGGGAATCTACTATTCTAATGGAAACTATGAAGCATTTGCTCATCCTGAAAAACCGGAAGGTGTAGATGACAAACATGCTTATATTGTAGGAAGCGGACTTGCCTCTCTTGCTGCCGCATGCTTCCTTGTACGTGATGCACAAATGCCTGGTTCTCACATCCATATTCTGGAAGCGATGGATATTGCCGGCGGTGCATGTGATGGAATCTACGATTCTTCCCGCGGTTATGTAATGCGTGGAGGACGCGAGATGGAAAATCATTTTGAATGTCTGTGGGATTTGTTCCGCAGTATTCCTTCTATTGAAACACCTGGTGTTTCTGTACTGGATGAATATTACTGGCTCAACAAACATGATCCAAACTACTCACTTTGTCGTGCTACCATCAATCGTGGTAAAGATGCACATACAGACGGTAAATTCAATTTGAGTCAGAAGGGCTGCATGGAGATCATGAAACTCTTTATGACAAAAGACGAGGATTTGTACGATAAGACTATTGAAGATGTATTCGATGATGAAGTATTCGATTCTACATTCTGGTTATACTGGAGAACAATGTTTGCATTTGAAAACTGGCACAGTGCTCTTGAAATGAAACTCTACTTCCAGAGATTTATCCATCACATTGCCGGACTTCCTGATTTCAGTGCATTGAAATTCACAAAATATAATCAATATGAATCTCTGATTCTTCCTATGCAAAAGTATTTGGAGGCTGCTGGTGTTGACTTCCAGTTCAATACAGAGGTTACAAACGTTGTATTTAAATTTGAAGGAGATAAGAAGATTGCTTCTGCTATAGAATGTAAGGTAAATGGAAAAGAAAGCGGCATCGTTTTAACGGAAAATGATCTCGTATTTGTTACGAACGGAAGTTGTACAGAGGGAACCATTTATGGAGATCAGAATCATGCCCCGAACGGAGATGCTGAAGTCCGTACAAGCGGTGTATGGAATCTTTGGAAGAATATTGCCAGACAGGATCCATCCTTTGGACATCCGGAAAAATTCTGTTCTGACATTTCAAAAACGAACTGGGAATCTGCAACTGTTACAACTCTCGATGATAAGATCATCCCATATATCACTGATATTTGCAAACGTGACCCTCGCACAGGAAATGTTGTAACAGGAGGTATCGTAAGTTGTCAGGATTCAAGCTGGCTGCTTAGCTGGACGATCAATCGTCAGGGACAGTTTAAAAATCAGGATAAAGACCAGGTATGTGTATGGGTATATGGCTTATTTACAGATGTGCCTGGAGACTATATTAAGAAACCTATGAAAGATTGTACAGGTAAAGAAATCACTGCTGAATGGCTGTATCATCTCGGAGTACCTGAAGACCAGATTATGGATCTTGCAGAAAATAGTGCAATCTGTGTACCGACAATGATGCCTTACATTACTGCTTTCTTTATGCCTCGTACAAAAGGTGACCGCCCGGATGTCATTCCTGACGGATGTGTCAACTTCGCATTCCTCGGACAGTTTGCTGATACTCCTCGCGACACCGTTTTCACAACAGAGTATTCTGTTCGTACTGCTATGGAAGCTGTTTATGGACTTCTCAAAGTCGACAGAGGTGTTCCTGAAGTATGGGGAAGTGTTTATGATATCCGTGAACTTCTCGACAGCAGCGTAAAACTTATGGATGGAAAATCTCCACTGGAAATTCCACTTCCTGGTCCGCTTAATGCACTCAAAAAACCGCTTCTTAAACTTGTCAAAGGAAATGTAATCGAAAAAGTACTAAGAGACCATGATATCCTAAAAGACGGAATGTAAAATCATCCAAAAATTTTTATGATTTAGCTCTCTTTCTCATAATTATAAAAACAGCTCCCCGGCACAAACACCGGGAAGCTGTTTTTCTTTTTATATTAAATAACCTTATACTCCAGCCATTTCCTGCTATGAAATCTCCATGTAAATATAATTCCACGAACAGTCCAGTCCGCAAACATTCCAATCCAGACTCCCATTGGTCCAAATCCCATAACCCGGATCAAAAATACACATAGACAGAATCTGCATGCCCACATCGTAATGCAGGATGTGATCATTGAAAACTTCACGTCTCCTGCTGCACGTAAACCATATGCCGTAATAAATGATGGAACCCAGACAAATGGTTTTACAATTGTGATCCACATAACCATATGGAAGCACATATCTGCACTTTCTCTTTCCATTCCACCTAACATTGTAACCGGTTTTGTCAACGCAAATACTGTCAGACAGCTTACAATAATAATCACCTCCGCGATCACATACAATTTCTTTATATAGTAAACCGCTTCGTCTTTTCTTCCTGCACCCATACATTGACCTACGATTGTCATAAGTCCAATACCAACTCCGATTGCTGCAATACCATTTAAGTTTTCCAAAATATTTGTCATAGCCTGTGCTGCGATTGCCGCTGTACCAAGAGTTGATACCGTTGACTGGATTGCCAGTTTTCCTAATTGGAACATACTGTTTTCCACACCGGATGGAATTCCGATTCCAAGAATTCTTCGTATCATACTCCAGTTTGGACGTATTTTCATATAATCTCTCACTACGATTGGCTGTCTGTCTTTTCTTAACTGAATCAGTACTACAACTGCACAAAAGATACGTGAAACTAACGTAGCAATTGCTGCACCTGCAACCCCCATATGAAAGCCCCATATCATAATTGCATTTCCCACAATATTCATTACATTAGAAATCATCGAAATGATCATCGGTCCTTTGGTATTATCCTGTGCACGGAAGATGGATGCCGCTGCATCATATGCCGCAATAAATGGAAATGATAATGCTGTGTAGAAGAAATATATTTCCGAAGCTCTCATAACCTCTGCTTCAACCGAACCAAAGATTACTCTTAATAACGGCTTCTGGAAAACAAGACAGATCAGACTGACTACGATTGAAATTGCTGTGATGATAAATAAAACCTGACGTGCTGACTCATTTGCCCGCTCTTTATTCTTCTGTCCGATATACTGTGCACATATAATCGCTCCACCTGCTGCCAGAGCGGAAAATGCCTGTATTACCAGAACATTGATTGAATCAACTAACGACACCGCCGATATTGCTGCCGAACCAACATTACTTACCATCATTGTATCTGCAGTTCCCATAACCGAATTCAACAGCTGCTCCAATATTACCGGAACAAGAATCGCCGCGATCATCTGATTTGAAAACATGTGTTGTTGTTTCACTTTATGTCATCCCCTTTGTTTTTGCTAAATTCGTCTCTGATATTATCTACCTCAAATATAAATATTGCAAGTTTTTATATAAGAACAATTTACCTATGCTTCCCTGATCATAAGATTGCTTCTTTTCGGGGCATAAAATGACCTGACATCCTTTCTTATTATTTTTCCAAAGAATGTCAGGTCACTAATTTATATTCTATTTTGACCTTTCGTTATATCATTGAAACAAAAAGTTTCATTCCGCCTGCTAAAATCATCACTAAAATCGGGCTGATACGAGTTTTTCTCAATAAAACCAAAGAGAGAAGAAAAATAATCACCATACTCCAATCTGTATTTTGTAGAGATATTTTTGAAGCTGTGCCCCAAAATGCCGTGATTAAAATGGTTACTCCGGCAGATGCAATCATTGCAATCACGGCTGGGTGTAATGACTGAAGCACCTCCTGTACCACTTGATTATTTCGATTTTTCAAATATACATATGCAATACTCATCACAATAATACAAGATGGTAAAATACATCCGGCTGTTGCAACCAGTGCCCCCGTGATTCCTGCGATTTTACTTCCGACAAAGGTTGCTGAATTTACCGCAATCGGTCCAGGCGTCATCTGTGAAATTGAGATTAAATCTGTAAATTCAACCATACTAAGCCAGCCATGTTTCGTCACTATCTGCTCCTGTATCAAAGGCATTGCAGCATATCCGCCGCCAAAACTAAATAGACCTACTTGAAGGAAGCTGAAAAATAGTTGTAAATAAATCATATTTTCTGCCTCCGTTCTATACAAGTTTGGATGATTCCTATCACAATACAAATCAGAATCACCATATAAACCGGCACACCAAAGAAACAAGTAGCTGCAAAAGCTGCTATCATAATGAAATTTTGTGATATCTTCTTTTCTTTTACAACACTACTCGCCATTCCATATACCACATCGGCAATGATTGCTCCCACTGCTGCCTGCATGCCCGTAAGTATCTGGCTGACAACCGCATTATTATGAAACTGTTCATAAAATACTGCAATTATACTAATAATTACAAGTGGTGGAAGTATTGTCGCTATAACTGCTGTGATTGCACCTATTATACCGGCAAGTTTATATCCTACAACAATTGCTCCGTTTACTGCAATCGCTCCTGGAGCAGACTGTGCAATTGCAACCAGATCCAGCATTTCATTTTCATTGATCCAATGATATTCGTCCACGAATTTTTTCTTCATCAGAGTGACAATGACATACCCGCCGCCGAAAGTAAAAGCACTTAGGTAAAGTGTCGATATGAATAACTTAATTAAGATTTCTTTTTTACTTTTCATCTGTTTCATCCTGCCTTTAGCTATTTGTCTCCAGCCTCAAGTTTATCATGCTTATCATACGTTGGCAACTTTCTTAAGGAACCATTAGGCAGGCTGTCCGATAATATCGAACAGCCTGCCTGCTCTTTTTATGCCAACTCCAAAGTTGAATGATTTAGTTGCTGGATAATAAATATTGTACAAAAATTCAGACCGAAACAACCTGTTGATATCAGTTGTTTCATCATCTTTT
>OIZF01001063.1_pt1 | contig 17099 bp, 21 predicted proteins | sample 1588471 | NCBI WGS metagenome assembly OIZF01 (sample SAMN03283279) | human gut metagenome | biome: human-associated habitat; material: feces | host: Homo sapiens | place: Peru | collected 2012
CAATGATTTTGTTTCTACTATTCATAGCGGAATTTACTTTTTCAATTAACAAAAAGATAAAAAACATAAAAAATAACTTGTAGAAATTTAATTTTTTTATTATAATATATTTCGGCTTTGAATGGAGTGATAAAAATGGAACATACTAAAACGTATAAACCGGAAATATCAACCTGTCCACTTTGTGGCTCTAAGCTTAAATATCGCTATACCGTTTCTAATAAGGTTATTCAATTTTCAAATGGAAATTTTATTAGAGTTAAGAATTTAGGATATAGTTGTAAAAATCCTGATTGTATCGATGATACAGTGATATATTGTTCACAAACAGCATCAAAGCTTTGTATTAAGGGCTATACCTATTCAGCTAAGGTTTTAGCGGATATTGTGGTTTTAAAGCGTAAGCATAAATCAAGAGAAGAAATTTGTGATTATCTTGCGATGCAAGGAATTGAAATGTCTGATAGAAATGTTGATATTATTAATGAAAAATATGAACAAATGCTTAAGGTTAATTATTTAGATAATATTAAGCTTGAGTATGATTATATGAAAAAGCATTATGGTCAGATTAGAATTTCAATTGACTCAATTAGAGTAGAAGACGCTAGAGTTCTTTCTGTTAGAGATTCATTTAATAATCATCAAATTGGACTTCATATTTTAGAGGCTACCCAAGTTGATGAATTAAAAGAAATTCTTCATCATTATGTTGATGATAATGCTCTTAAAGCAATTACAACCGTAAGAAGCTTTACCGAATTTTTTAAAATATTAAGCGAGGTTGTAAATAAAAATGTTGAGTATTATCATTTTGAAAAATTTTAAATTGATTATATACAATGTTATTAGTTATGTAAGCGATAACAGGGTAATATTTTTCAAAATATTTTTAAAATAACGAATATTATTCAAATTGGTATTTACTTTATATAAAAAAAGTGTTAAAATTTTAAATGTAAATAAACTGAATGGAGTGATTTGTATGGGACAAAAATTAGATAATTATGATAAGAAAATTCTGCAAATTCTACAAGAAGATGGATCTATTTCAAACCTTGAATTAGCTCATCAAATTGGACTTGCTCAATCTTCATGTCTTTTAAGAACAAAGAGTTTAAGAGAGCGTGGAGTTATTGCAAAGACTACTATTATTGTAGATGAGAAGAAGCTTGGGTATGAGGTTACAGCTTTTGCAAAGGTTAATTTAAATCCACTTAATCGTGAAACATCATCAAACTTTGTTGAAAAGATTAAGGATATTAGTCAAGTAGTAGAATGCTATACTATAACTGGTGATGGAGCATTTTTATTAAAGATTGTAGCAAAGGATTTACAATACTATCGCGATTTTATTGTTGGTACTTTACTTGCAATTGATGCAGTTAGTCATGTTGAAACAAATATGGTTGTAGGTGTTGATAAAAATACTACAGCTATTCCCCTTGAATAATGTTTGACAAACATTAAAAAAGGTTTATAATATCATTGTAATGTCGGTGAAAAGAAATAGTAACTAGTAAACTAATTTATTAGAGAGTCTATGTTTGGTGAAAATAGATATTTAGCCTAGTGAATCTACCTTTGAGACAAGCGTACGCCTGCGTTAAAGGCTTTAAGTGCTAGGTTTTCCTAGAATTAAGGTGGCACCGCGATAATTCGTCCTTAGATTTTTCTAAGGGCTTTTTTATTTTATTTAGGAGGATATATATGCTAGATATTAAATTTGTAAGGGAAAATCCCGAAATTGTAAAAAATAACATTAAAAAGAAATTCCAAGATGAAAAGCTTCCTCTTGTTGATGAAGCAATTGAACTTGATAAGAGTATTCGTGCTAATAAGCAAGAATGTGAGGCTTTAAGAGCTTCACGTAATGATTTGTCTAAGCAAATCGGCACTCTTATGAAAAACAAAGAGATTGATAAGGCAAATGAAATTAAAGCGATTGTAGCTAAAAATAATGAAAGAATTACAGAGCTTGAGCCGCAAATTACAGAAGCTTCAGAAAAATTATTAAAGATTATGCTTGTTATTCCTCAAATTGTTGATGATAGTGTTCCTGTTGGTAAGGATGATAGTCAAAATGTGGAAATAAAACGCTATGGTGAACCAGTTGTACCTGCATATGAGGTTCCATATCATGCTGATATTATTGCTAGATTTAATGGCTTAGATAAGGAAGCTTCAGGTCGTACAAGTGGAAATGGCTTCTATTATTTACTAGGTGACATTGCACGTCTTCACTCAGCTATGCTTTCTTATGCTCGTGATTTTATGATTAACAAGGGATTTACTTATTGTATTCCACCATTTATGATTCATGGTGATGTTGTACAAGGTGTTATGAGCTTTGCGGAAATGGAAAACATGATGTATAAAATCGAGGGTGAGGATTTATATTTGATTGGTACTTCTGAGCATTCAATGATTGGTCGCTTTAAAAATCAAATTGTTAAGGAATCTGAATTACCTATTACTCTTACAAGCTATTCACCTTGCTTCCGTAAAGAGGTAGGTGCTCATGGTATTGAAGAGCGTGGTGTTTATCGTGTTCACCAATTTGAAAAACAAGAAATGGTTGTTCTATGCAAGCCAGAGGAATCAATGGATTGGTATAATAAAATGTGGAGCTATACAGTTGAATTCTTTAGAAGCCTAGATGTTCCTGTTCGTACACTTGAGTGCTGCACAGGTGATCTTGCTGACTTAAAGGTTAAGAGCTGTGATGTTGAGGCTTGGAGTCCACGTCAAAAGAAGTATTTTGAGGTTGGGTCTTGTTCAACTTTAGGAGATGCTCAAGCACGTCGTTTACAAATTCGTACTAAGGGCGAAAATGGTACTTATTTAGTACATACATTAAATAATACTGTTCTTGCAACTCCAAGAGGATTAATTGGTGTAATCGAAAATAATTACAATGAGGATGGTTCTATAAATGTACCAAAGGCATTACAGCCTTATATGGGTGGAGCTACAAAGCTAGTTCCAAAGAAATAATAAAGACCGCAGCGATGCGGTTTTTTTATAGCTTAAACTTACTCGGTTTTTTCTGAGTCAGTTTTTTCCGAGTAAATATTGCATATTTTAAAAAAAGATTAATATTGAGAAACACAAAATATAAATAGCACTCTAATTAAACAAGTGCCAAAATACATTTCACAATACACATAATTTCACATATTATTTTTATAATTCTACGTCTTGCATTTTGTATACTATACGTGTCTTAGAAATAAGGCACTAAATAAATAATTAAGTAATTAAAAAATAAATACAAGAAAGGAGGCTATTTATACTAGCTTACAAATAAATTCAATTCATACACAATACACACATAACTCTCTCTCCCAATAAACTCAATGAATCTTTTCAATCGTAGGCTAGTATGAATATATAAAAGGAATCTAGGACTTTTTCCTAGATTCTTTTTTTAATCCTTTTCTTAGTTGTGCTTGCAATCCAATTTTTTGCCTCAATTATATCTACTGCATCATTGGTGCTTTTAGGATTTGCAATTTCAAAAAGAGATTTATTATTTAATATAATCGAATCAAGTATATTAAAGGTACTTGAAATTATAATTCTTGTAGGAACTAATGTTATATTCTTTTGCTTTATGTAAAATAAAAATTGTTAATTGAAAAAGTAAATTCCGCTAGTATTTGCCAAAACTATTAACACATTGTCTTAAATTTACAATATTCTTTTCTTTTATAAAAATTCTATGGTATAATTGGTTGAACTAATTTTTAAGGATGTGGAATTATGATACGTGTTAATGATTTAGATTATAGCTATTCGCAGCAGGATCATGCTCTTAAGGGTATATCCTTTGAAGTTAAAGATCAAGAATGGTTATCTATATTAGGACATAACGGAAGTGGAAAATCAACAATATCAAAGCTTTTAGTTGGTATACTAGCTCCTCAAAAGGGTAGTATTTATTATGATGATATTGAGCTTACCGAAAAAACAGTTGATAAGATACGCAATCGTGTTGGTATCGTATTTCAAAATCCTGATAATCAATTTGTGGGAGTAAATGTAAAATATGATATTGCATTTGGTCTTGAAAATAGATGTGTTCCTCGTAGTGAAATGCAAAAGTTAATTGTTGAATATGCAACAAAGGTTGGTATGCAGGACTATTTGCTACGTGAACCACAAACCTTATCTGGTGGCCAGAAGCAAAGAGTTGCAATTGCAGGTATTTTAGCATTAAACACAGATGTTATTATTTTAGATGAAGCCACATCTATGCTTGACCCTCAGGGTACAAGAGAAATTATAGCTTTAATTAAGGAGCTTAAAGAAAAATATCATAAAACAATTATTACTATTACTCATGATCTTGATTTAGCACGTTTGTCTGATCGTATTATTGTTATGAAGGAAGGTAATATTATAGCTGATGATGTACCTGGTAAAATATTTGAGCAATCAGATTTATTAAAAAGCTCAAAGCTTGATATGCCGTTTAATTTAAAGCTTTATAAAGAAGTAGAGGCTAATTCAAAGCTTAATAGTAATAAAGAACTAATGGAGGCTCTATGGAAATTAAATTTTTAAACCTAAGCCATACATACCAAGGTCTTACTAAAAATGATTTAGTAGGAGCAGTTAAGGATGTTAATTTAACAATTGAAGAAAAAGATGAATTTGTAGCGATTTGTGGAAGAACTGGCTCTGGTAAATCAACCTTAATTCAACATATTAATGGTCTTTTATTACCAACGGCTGGCTCTATTGATATATTAGGCTCTATTCTTACTCCTAAAAAGCGTAAGAATCCTAAATTAACGCCTATTCGTAAGAGAATTGGTTTTGTATTTCAATTTCCTGAATATCAGTTATTTGAAGAAACTGTTTTGAAGGATATAATGTTTGCACCTAAGAATTTTGGAGAATCAGAGGAAAAAGCTAAGGCGCAAGCGCTTGAGGTTTCGAATCTTCTTGGTATTCCTAAGGAGCTACTTAAAAAAAGTCCTTTTAATCTAAGTGGTGGTCAAATGCGTAAGGTAGCAATTGCTGGTATATTATCATATAATCCGGATGTTTTAATTTTAGATGAACCAACCCGTGGTCTTGATCCTGAGGGTGCAAGAGAAATCATGGAGATATTTTATAAAATTCATAAGCAAATGCATAAAACAATTATTCTAATAAGTCATGATATGAATGTTGTATATCAATATGCTACAAGAATTATATGCATGAAGGATGGTTCATTATCCTATGATGGTAAAAAGGAAGAATTATTTAAAAGTGATAAGTATCAGGAATATGATCTTGATAAACCTCATGTTTTAAAGGCTGTTGATTATTTGAATGAAAAGCTTAATCTAAATCTTGATTATGATATCTATACCCTAGATGATTTGATTAAACATTTGGAGGTGGAATATCATGAATAATATTACAATTGGTCAATATGTTCCAGGACATTCTTGGATTTATAAGATGGACCCAAGAGTTAAAATATTTTTGGTTATTGGTTTAATCGTGGTTCTTTTCTTGATTCCTAATATTTATTTAATGTTAGGCTACCTAGGACTTTTCGCTATAATGTATTTGACAACCGGGCTTCCAATTAGAAAAATGCTTAATGGTATGAAGCCAGTGTTATTTTTAGCAACGTTTACCTTTATTTTACAGGTTCTTTATAATCAAGAAGGTACTTTATTATATACCTTTAATTTTCAAATTGGCTTATATCAGTTTTTAATGATTCTTGGTTTAATATTCCTTTATTTCTTTACGAAAAAGTATATGCCTTTCAAGTTCGTTTATTTATTAATAATATTTGTAGGATGTTTTGCCCTTCAAAAAATTAAAATGCCTCATTTTGTTTGGTCAAATTATAGTGTGAAAATATATGATCAGGGTCTATTAAAGGGTGGCTTTATTTTACTTCGTATTGTTCTTATGATTGGCTTAACATCAATGCTTACATTTACAACTATGAATACAGAAATTAATAATGGGCTTGAAAGCTTGTTATCACCTTTAAAGCTTATTAAAATTAATGTAGGAACTATTTCTATGATGATTTCTTTAACATTACGTTTTATTCCTACCTTAGTAGAGGAAACAAGTAAAATAATGAAGGCACAAGCTTCTCGTGGTGTTGATTTTAATGAGGGTAGTATCCGTCAAAAAATATCACAAATTGTTTCACTTTTAGTTCCGATGTTTGTAACATCTTTTAAAAGAGCTGAGGATTTAGCTAATGCTATGGAAACAAGAGGATATGTTATTGGTGCTAAAAGAACTAAGCTTGATTTGCTTAAGCTTCATGCAATTGATTATATATCACTTTTTGTTTTTGCATTATTATTGGCAGGTGTTATTTTTGGAAGAATCTATTTATAATATAAAATGTATTATTGAATATGATGGGGCTAATTATCAAGGCTTTCAAATTCAAAATGATGATCCTACTATTGAGCTTTATTTAAAAAAAGCAATTAGCTTTATAATTAAAAGTGATGTAAAAATTTATGCCTCAGGAAGAACTGACAAGGGTGTTCATGCTAAGGGTCAGGTTATTAATTTTAATACTAGCTTTTATATTGAGCCAAGTCGCTTTATGTATGCGATAAATAGAGGTCTTCCTGATGATATAAGAGTACTCTCACTTTCTTACGTGCCACTTAGCTTTCATTCAAGATTTAGTGCTAAAAAGAAGGAGTATCATTATTATATTAAGTTTCAAAATTATTCTGTTTTTGAAGCTAGATATAAAGCATATATTAGAAATCTTAATTATGATTTAATGGCAGAAGCAATTAAATTATTCTTAGGAGAGCATGATTTTACAAGCTTTTGTAGCGCTGATGTAGATGATAGAAAAAGCTGTGTTAAAACAATTACAAAGGCTTATATAAATAAACATCAAGATGAATATGAATTTGTTTTTGAAGGTACAGGCTTTTTAAAATATCAAATTAGAAGAATGATGGGAATTTTAATTGCCATTGGTCACGAGAAAATAAAAAAAGATATAATTTTAGAATTATATCAAAATCACTCGAAGCAAATGCATTATCCTGTAGCCCCAGGATGTGGCTTATATTTAGTTAGAGTTGATTATTAAAATAAGAATTATAATAATTATAGAATGTACTTTTGGTTAGGCTTGTTAGCTTTAAAGCCTCAATTAAGGTACATTCTTTTTTCCTATATTTAATAAAAATGGTAATCAAGTTGCATGGAAGGATATATGATAAATGATGTAGCTGTAAGATTAGATTTGTTAAAGAAAAGAAAGAGAGGAGCAAAATTTAAGTATGAAGAAATTAAGTTTTATAATGATTTTTTTGATAGTTATGCTGAAGAATGTATTTCTTTTATTCCGTTAGAATCAGCAATTCCTACAAGTCTTGTTTTAGTGTGGAAGAATCATATTAAATTTAGTGCAATTGCTAAAGCATTTAAGGACATTATTAATTAATAAACCTTTTAAAGAAATTATTAAAATTAATATGGCAAAAAACTTGTTTGTCTATTTTGCACAAACAAGTTTTATCTTTCTATGTGTTTTAATATTACTTTTTTAAGACGTTTGTTTTTATCAAAAATATCTTCATCTAAATTCTTTATTTCAAGCAAACTTTTAATACACCATTCAGGATCCTGAGTATGAAATGTATAATAAACATCATTCATTAATTTATAATCAAAAATGCTCATTACAAATGCCGTATACTCCTCCCTTGTATATGATATATATCTATACATATAACCTATCCAAAATAAGGCACTTTTTGAATATTTTGTTTGACCGTATTTTGAATCACCATATTGTTCTACAATTAAACTAATTCCCTCATTAACATCTAAAGAGAAGGCTGAACTTCTATTTTTATCGAGTTTTTTTAGTAATTCTGAATGAAGGAATCGTCTAAAAAAAATAGGAGAAGAGCAATTAAGCTCATAAGATTTTTCAAAAAGCTTTCCTTGAAATTCTGCAAGTATTAATCCTTCGTGATCAAATTCTTTCATTTTAAAATCTCCTCGATATATAATCCATTTTTAAATTCTCTTTTTGCTAGTTTTAATTTTGTATCTATTTCATAGGATCTTTCATTTAGATTTTTTATGCAACTTTCTTTTTCTAAATTAGATAAATAGTATTTTTCAATTGGGATAAGTTTTTGCAGAGCCTTTTCAGTTTTAAAAATATATTGGAGACCTAAATTGGATGCTGATAGAGAATGTAAAGCTACATCAGCATTTATATCTCCATCTGTAAATTGTGACATTATATAAAACATTTTATTATCCGCAATTGGTGCAATAATTACATTAGCTTTTTCTACCTCAGAAATTATATTTTGAATTTTTATATTTGATGAGTATTCTTTAAGTGAGCCTCTAAAGTAGCATATTGCAAGCATCCATTCTAAATTACATTCAAATTTTTTGATTTTTAAATTATCTAAATCATATTGAAATGAATACACACACGAATTGTCTTTTTCACAAACAAAAGCTAAAGCTTGATTATAGTTTTCTCCAAGATAAAAACCATTACCAAAATCACAATTGTTTCTTGAACCAGAAATTGATACACTATCTAATCCATATTTTGAACCATGAAACAATATTTTATGAGTTTTTTCTTTTAAAATTTCTTCTTTAGTCTTGTTTAATCTATAGTTGCTTTTATAGATGTATGAATATAGCTTTTCATATATTTCGTTTCTAACTGTTTTATTTGACATAATATCATCTAAAGTTGCTCGTGATATTTTAGTTCGTATAGATAAATCTAAAATATTTATATGTTCTGATTCAAGTATAAATTCAATATCACTTTTGATTTTATAATCGCAATTAATTTTTAACATCTTATCAACTCCAATCTATAATAATTATATCATTTAAAACTTATTTGTACAAGTTATACAAACAAGTTATTGTTTAAATTAATAACATTTCAAGTCTTATAAAAAGCCATTAATCATTTACTTAAGAGTTATTTTGTGTTAAACTAAATACAAATGATTTTATGTGAAAGGTATGATATTTATGCCAGGTATTTTTATAACCCTAGAGGGTGGAGAAGGTAGTGGAAAAACTACTATTATTAATGCAATTGATAACCATTTTAAAGAGATGGGATATAATACAGTTACTACAAGAGAACCAGGTGGTGTAGATATTGCCGAACAAATTCGTAGTGTTATTTTAAATGTGAATAATACTAAAATGTGTAGTGAAACAGAAGCTCTTTTATATGCCGCAGCTCGTATGCAGCATTTACACGAGAAGGTTATTCCTGCTCTTTTAAGAGGCGATGTAGTTATATGTGATCGTTATATTGATTCATCACTAGTATATCAAGGTATTGCTAGAGGACTAGGAATTGATGATGTCCTAAAGGCTAATTGCTTCGCTCTAAATTATATGCCTAATCTTACCTTTTTTATTGATGTAAGACCAGAAGTTGGTCTTAAGCGAATCGAAGGTAGAGACAAGATTGACCGTCTTGATAAGGAGGCATTCTCTTTCCATCAAAATGTATATAATGGCTATAAAAAAATTGCTAGTATGTATGAGGATAGAATAATTACTATTGATGGTGAAAGACCAAGCGAGCTTGTTGTTAAAGATATCATTAAGCATATTGACCTATATTTAAATTCTAGGAGATAGCTATGAATTTTGATTTAATTAATGAACAAGCAGACATTAAAAAGATTCTTTTAAATACAAAAAGAAAAAATAGATTATCGCATGCTTATATTTTTGAAGGACCTGCTGGTGTAGGTAAAAGAGAAATGGCTTACTTTTTTGCAATGATGCTATATTGTAAAGAAGATGAGCCTTGTATGAAATGTGAAGTATGTCATCAAATTTTAAATAACGAGCATTTAAATGTATATGTTATTTCATCTGATTCTAAGGTTATTAAGAAGGAACAAATTGTTGGCCTTCAGGAAGAATTTTCTAAGACAAGTAATGTATCGGGCCCACGTATTTATATTATTATAGACGCTGATAAGATGAATCAAAATAGTCAAAATAGTTTATTAAAATTCATTGAAGAGCCCGAAGAAGGAATTTACGGAATTTTATGTACGACTAATGTTGGAAAGATTTTACCAACGATTACATCAAGATGTCAAACAATCTCATTTAAAAGCCTTGACGATAGGCTATTAGCATCTATGCTTGAAAATAAGGGCGTAGAAGCGCATTTAGCCGCTATTTTATCAAAGCTTACGAATAATATTGATGATGCCATTTTAATGTCATCAGACCCTAATGCTTTAAGATTAAATGATTTATTTAAGGATTTTTTAGATGTCGATTCACCATCTAAGGCGGTAATGTATCAAAGAAAAAATTTAGGATTCTTTGATAATTATGATAATCTATTAAGCTTTTTAAATCTATTAATTATTTTATATAGTGACATTATATCTTTATATAATGGTGTATTAGATATTCATTTAAAGGGCTATATTAATGAAATTGCTAAATATAAGAATTATTTATCGTATGATGCTGCTAAAAAGAATTTGGAGCTTGTATATAGCTTAGTATTAAAGCTTCAAAATAATGTTATGCCTAAAAATATTTTAAATAATTTATTTGTAAATATTTTCTAAAGGAGGAAATCCAAATGAAATGCTGTAAAGTACAATTTAAGCATCTAGGAAAAAGATATTATTTCGGATGTGATAAGATAAAGCTTCAAAATGGTGACAAGGTTATAGTACAAACTATAAGAGGCACTGAGCTTGGTGAAGTTGTTGGAAGTCCATTTGAACTTACAAAAGATGAAGTTCAAGGTGAAATTAAAGACGTTTTAAGAAAAGCCAGTGAAAGTGATCTTCAAACCTACAATGAAAACAAAAGCTTAGAGCCTGATATTATGAATCATACAAAGGAGCTTGTAAAAAGGCATAAGCTTGAAATGAAGGTACTAGGCTGTGAATATACGCTTGATAGACAAAAACTAATTATTTATTTTGAGTCTGAAGGACGCGTTGATTTTAGAGATTTAGTTAAGGATTTAGCGGAAATATATCGAACTCGTATTGAACTTCGTCAGGTTGGTTCGCGTGATGGAGCTAAGGTATTTGGTGGTATTGGTCCTTGTGGACTTGTAGTATGTTGCCAAACTTTTCTAACAGAATTTGCGAATGTTTCGGTTAAAATGGCTAAAAATCAAAGCTTAAGCTTGAATCCAGTTAAAATATCAGGTAACTGTGGTAAGCTTTTATGCTGTATTAATTATGAAAATGACGTTTATACAGAACTAAGAAAGAATGCTCCTGATATTGGGGATATTGTATCAACTGAACAAGGTGAAGCTAAGGTTTTAAGTTGTGATGTTTTAAATCATAATTTAAAGGTTAAATATCTTCAAACTGAAGGATTTGGTTATTTGAAATTTGAAGATGTTAAAATTCTAAGAGCTAAAAAGGACAAAGATAAGGATTATATTAATAATAAAGAGCTAAAGGAGCTTTTATAATGGCAGAGGTTATTAATGAGCTTTTAGGCGTTCCTGGTATTAAAATTTATCAGGATTATGAGATGTTTAATTTCTCACTTGATTCTATTTTACTTGCTAACTTTGTATCAATTAAGAAAAATGATAAAATGATTGTTGATTTAGGTACAGGTAATGCCCCTATTCCGCTTTATATGTCATTAAATACTGATGCCGATATTTATGGCTTTGAAATTCAAAAAAAGTCCTATGATTTAGCTTTAAAAAGTGTTAAAATAAATAATAAGGAGGGGCAAATTCATATTATTAACGATGATATTAAAAATGCATCTAAGTTACTTGGTGCTTATAAGGCTGATGTTGTCGTTACTAACCCACCTTTTTTCAAATATATTGAGGGCAAATCTAATATTAATAAAAACGATGAAAAAACAATTGCCCGTCATGAGGTTTTGATAACCCTAGATGAGCTTTTGTGTGAAGCCTCTATGCTTCTTAAAAATGGTGGAACCTTTGCGATGGTTCACAGACCTGATCGTTTACTTGATATTTTAAATGCCTGTCAAAAATATCGTTTAGAGCCTAAAAGGCTTCGCTTTGTCTATCCTAAGGAAAATGCTAAATGTAATCATATTTTGATTGAATGTAGGAAGGATGGACAACCGGGTGGTTTAATGGTACTACCACCACTTATTATTCATACTAATGATAATAAGCATACAGCTGAGGTTTTACGAATTTACAATAATGAAAAATAGGTATGCCCAATAAGGAGTGATTTTTATGTTTTTAAGCTTACTTACAAAAAAGGAAAAATTAAAATTTTTGGATCTTGCGGTCTATATGATTGATATCGATGGAAAGCCAACTGAGGTTGAAAAAAAGCTTATTTCTCGTATTTATGGTGAAATAGGACGTGAGATTGTAGAAGAATATACATTCTCAAAATCTGATTCAATTGATGATACAATTGATTATTTTAAGGATGCTAATCAAGCTGTTAAAAATATTGTATTTTTAAATTTAGTTTCTATTTCAATGGAGGATGACCTTTATAATACGTTAGAGCATTTATTCCTTGAAAGAATTGAAAAGGAATTAGGTATTACAGCTGAAAAGCGTAAGGATTTAATGCAAATTGTCTATGATGAGCGTGATGTACGTGAAAAGGCAATGCGTGTTATAAAGTATTAATATGAAGCGTATATATAGCTATAATAATCAGGAGCATATTTTATATCTTGTAGCTACTCCTATAGGTAATCTTGAGGATATGACATTTAGAGCAGTGAATGTTTTAAAGAGTGTAGATAGAATTTACGCAGAGGATACAAGAAATAGTAAGGTGCTACTTGAAAGGTATGATATTAAAACGCCACTTTATACTTATCACGAATTTAATAAAGAGCTTAAGGAAGATGAAATTGTTGATTTTATAAAGGAAGGCGCTAGTGTAGCGATTATTTCCGATGCCGGACTTCCTGTTATATCTGATCCTGGCTTTGATATTGCAAAACGCTGTATTAAAGAAGATATTCCCGTTACACCAATTCCGGGAGCTTCAGCAGGAATATCAGCCTTGATTGCATCAGGACTACCTCCTAAACCATTTATGTTTTATGGCTTTTTAGATAGCAAAACGACTAAGCGTAAACAAGAGCTTGAGGCTTTAAAGTATTTGCCATATACAACTATTTATTATGAGGCTCCTCACCGAATCAAGGAAATGCTTGAGGATTTGCTTGAGGTTTTTGGAAATAGAGAAATCTGTATTGGGAGAGAGCTTACGAAAAAGTTTGAAGAGTTTATTCATGGAAGTATTAGTGATGTTTTAGAAGAGGCTTCAACCTTTAAGGGTGAAATGGTTGTAATCGTTGAGGGTGCAAGGGAAGAAGAAGCTTCTGGTGATCCGATTGAAAAAATTAATGTTTTAATAAAGCTTGGATATAAGCCTAAGGAAGCAATAAAAGAGGTAGCTTTAATTTATAAGCTTGATAAAAGAGAATTATATGATTCATACGTTGAATCTAAGAATAAGGAGTCATAACTATAATGATTCCTTTTTGTTAATTTAAGGAAATGTTAATAATTTGTTATTATAAGCTAAATTTAAAATATAATTTTATTTTTTAAATTATATTGCAAAATATATTTTAATATGCTAATATATTTATGTATTTATATATTATAACGGATTTGGGAGGATTGATGAAATGAAAAAATTATATTTTTTGTTAGTTTTTATGTGCTTAATAATTTTAGTAGCTTGTCAAAATGAAAAATTAGCTAAAACATAATTTAATGAACCAGTTATAAATGATAATATGATTAACCCATATAGGAGTAAAGCAGTATACTTTAGTTCATTTGCAGATTTAGAGGCTGGTATGAAAACTTCAAATATAAATGCTTATTTATTAAAGCCACTTAATATTGTCAATCATAGTCTTAATAATTTTTCGATTTTAGATCCAAGTGCTACTTCAAAAATAATTGTCGAAAACTATTATGTATATGATAGTAAACTCGGTTCAATTAAGGAAAATCTGGATGTAAAGTATATTTCGTTTGAGATTAAAGCTTATTTCTATGAGACTTTAGAAAATAAAGATACATATTTTGAAATTAAAAGAAATAGTGATAATATGGGAAATTATGCTAATATTATATTATCTAATACGAATGAAGCTATTGGTACTATTTATTTTATTGAAAATGGAATTAGTTTGTCAGAGGAAGTAATTAATTCTTATCTTAAGGATAATTTAATATATTTTTAAGAAAGTAATTAACAAAGCTTCAAATAATAAAATTAGGAGTCATAACTATAATGATTCCTTTTTTGTTGGCTGCGTGTCGACTATACTAGACATAAACATATCTTTTTGTCGGTTATACTGGACGAAAATACAATAAAGTGATAGTATAAACCAAATATTTTTATGGATATAAGATAGAAGTAGTATTATTAAGAAGAGCATTATTAATGAAATAGATTTTAAAGTTATTCATTATAATTATTAAGGCATATAATTAATTTAGCTAAATCAGTTGTTGACATTGAATAATTAGAATTATACCAAGTTGTTAATAAAAAAAGAAAGCCTCCAAATGAATAAGAAGATATATAATATGCTTCTTCAGATTTGATATTTGTTTTTTTTATACAAATATATTCTTTATATTTTTCGATAAAATGATTAAATGTATCAGAAGAAGAGTTATCTATAAATAATTTAAGAAAGAAACTGTTTTCTTTAAAATAATTTAATATAGCAATGATTTTAGATAATTCATCATCAGTATCAATATTAATAATAAATTCTTTAAACTTGTTAAAGCAGTATAATAAAAAATCATTATACAATTCATTTATATTATCGTAATGATTATAAAATGTTGACCTTGCTAGATTTGATTCTTTGACTATATCAGATATAGTTATATCGTTAATTTTTTTAATCTTTAAAATTTTTTCCAGAGTCATTATTAAAATTATTTTATTATTGTTGTACTTTACTTCATGTTTATTCATTTTACTCACCCTTTATAGTAAACGCTACATTTTATTTAATCTTGTACTTCATTTTAACATTTTTTTACAATATAATCAAATTAGAAAGGTGTTTTGACGTCACATATTTTTCTAAAGAAGGGATGATAAAAATGAAATTGAAAAAAATATTGATTGGTATGTCTTTAGTTTGTATTGGTGGTATAGTTTCGACTAGTTTTTTGAAATCATCAGAAGCTGCTGAAATTAGAAAAATTAATTTGAGTAATTATATTAGTGATACTAAAGTTAATTTGTCCAAAGGGAAAATAACAATTATTGGTAACAATGCGGAAATTACATCTAATGAGTTTGTAAATCTTGTTGATAACGGAAAAAATGGAATATATATGAATTATAGAACAAATAATAACATTCAAATACCTTATGATATGCTTATTGCTATAAAGGTAAATGAAAAAACATATTCCTATAATTATACATTAAAAAATTCAAATGTTAGTTTATTAAATGCAATGACTAATTATTTGAAGAATAATAATCAAACAATTATAGATAAGTATTTAAATTATTTATTTGATGATTCTATTTCAATGTATTCAGATGTAGAAAATAGCCCATTTATTGATTGTGATGCAAATGCAAGTTATGTCCTTGATTTTGCACCACATGGATATATAACATCAAGACTTGCAGTGAAAGAATATAGTGGTGCAACAGATATTAGCTCTTTATATCTTTTAACTGTAGCTAGTACATATGTGCCTGGAAAAGTTGCATATGAAAATGGGCATACTGAATATAATAAATGGAAAAATAATAGAGGTTATGTCCATATTAAGTTAGAACAAGCATTTGATAAAAATGAAGAATATTATTATGGAACGAAATATGGTTCGATGCCATATCTTAAGGATTACTGGCCTAAAAATTCCAGTTCAGAAGTAACTATAAGTTCATCCTATATGAGAAATTATGAAATTGGTACTTCTAAAGATGGCAAAGAATTTAATTTTGGTGGAAAGTTTAATTTTAGTCATGGAGGATCTTATGCTGAAACTGAGACGAACCCTTGGCTTAATGCTCAACTAGCTAAAGACTTGCAAACGGTTGAATGGAATTACACTTTTCATGAGAATGCGAATAAATCATATGATTTAAATGCCTCATGTATTTATGAAATTGGGGAAACCGGAAATGATTTATTAAAGGGTGATGTGCGAGCAAAAATTGATTATAGTTTTACTGTTGATAGAAGTGGCTTTTATACTGAACAAAATGATGATGATTCTTTTGATTTAGTTTTAAGACCTAATAAAGCGACCGGTTTAAAAATATATGACTTTTGTAATGGTATGATTTAGTAAAAAGACTTAAATAATTTATCATAGCTAATATTAGAAAACTAAAGTTGTTTTAATCAAATTGAAATTATATATTTATTAGATGAACTCAAAAATTAGAAACTATATATAATATACTATATGAGGAGGATTTAAATGAAAAAAAAATTAATTTTAAGTGTTTGCTTGATTGCATTAGGTGTTGGTGGATTTGTTTTAAGTTATTGCCGTATTGCATATTATGAACCAGATTATCTCGAATTTATTATTCGTAGATTTAATTCAACACTTCCTATTCTTATTCCATCTACAATTGCTTTTACTTTGGGATTAAAAGAATTAATTTCATATATAAAAGAGAAGTAATAGAGATGATATTTAATTATGCTAAAAAATGGGCTTATTTGTAAAAAAAATATTTGATGATTTTTATACATTTATTATATGGTGATGATCCAAATAAGCTAGATGAGTTTATATCTAGGATGAAACAAAAAAGTATACTGGTAATATGTCAATAGGTAAAAATGAATATTTTAAAGTTAGCTAAATTGATTAACACAGTTTGAGTAATTGCTACATCTATCCAGGGTGAGGCAAATGAAATGAAGTTTACTGATTATGATGGACTTGAAAATCAGATTATAAAGTTTGGATTTAATTTTGAAAAAAAAGTTTAAAAATTAGATAAGGAAAATCAAGTACTAAATTAATAATTTTTCAATAAATTAACATGCATTATTAAAATCACGACAAAAAAACCTCAAAAAGA
>OIZF01001067.1_pt1 | contig 16979 bp, 16 predicted proteins | sample 1588471 | NCBI WGS metagenome assembly OIZF01 (sample SAMN03283279) | human gut metagenome | biome: human-associated habitat; material: feces | host: Homo sapiens | place: Peru | collected 2012
AAAGGCTGATGGTAATTACACAACCAAGGATGGTCAAAAGGCAAACTTCACGTTGGCTTCAGCCGTTAAGCGTGTTGATAATGCCGTCGAATTGGTCGCTGAAGAAGGTAAAAAGGGTAAGTTCCCTGGTGGCCAAACTGTGACTTATGGTTTGAAGCAAAAGGGTGTTGATCTTGCGCGTGATTCAATGCCAGATAATGCTTGGGAAGCCGTGCAAGCTGCTAAGCAACAAATTTTAGATGGTAAAATTACGGTACCAACAAAGTTAAGTGAAGTAAAATAACAAATGAAGCGTTGCAAACTAGTTAGTCTAGTTTGTGACGTTTTTTAGTTACCAAGCGCTGGATTGTGAAATTTTAAAGTATTTAAATTAGCGATTTTAAACTAAATTTAATCTTATGGCTTTATAATAAACTTATTGATAAGCAACAAGAAACTTATTAATCTAAGAACGAAACCCTGTAAATACTGGTGGATTTTCATTTTATTCTCTCTCCTAAAAAATCTCTTCTCTTCTCACTCTTAAAGATAATTAATCCCCCGTATTGTTAGCAGATGCGGGGTTTCGTTTGTCAAAAAGCACCGCAACGTCATTGTTGCGGTGCTTTTTTGTGTTGTTCAGGCACGAGATGTTAGCAAGAGGCGTACCTTGTGTTGACACAACCAACTGTACTATGTACAATAGTACACGTAGTACAGTTGGTTGGATATGGCATGACAAAAAATGCGGTTATCGCAAGTCAGATAAAAAGAGGTGACGTGAATGGGACAAATTCAGAGGCATCAGCCATTGTACGAACAGCTGATGTGGCGCATCAAATCACAAGTGGCATCCGGGGCATTGCGTAGCGGGGATAAATTACCTTCTGTGAGAGAAATGGCCTTAATTGAAGGGCTTAATCCTAATACGGTAGCGAAGGCTTACAAGGCTTTAGAACAGCAACAAGTGATTGAAACGATTGCCGGCAAAGGCGCCTTCGTGTTAGCGCAAAACGAAGCGGTTGTGGATGAACACTTGTTAGCCAGTATTCAGCAGCGGTTAGAGGAGGTCATCATTGAGGCCAAGCGCGCGGCAATTCCACGGATACAGTTGCAACACTGGATTGATTTAGGCTATGGCATACAAGGGGAAGAGGCTGAGGAGGAAGCATGACGTTAGTGGTTGAAAACATCTCGAAGAAAATTCAAAAACAGGATGTTTTAAAAAATGTGAGCTTTGAGTTACAGCAAGGCGAAATTGTGGGATTAGTGGGACGCAATGGTTCGGGGAAAACCACGTTGTTTGATACGATTTCCGGTGAATTATTACCAGATTTTGGCCGTATTGGCTTAGATGGTTTGGATTATATGAAAACCATTGCGTTACATGATCAATTATTTTATGTAGATATGCCAGAAAATTGGTTAAGTTATTATTCGCCCAAAAAAGTGAAGACAATCTTGAAGGCAGCCTATCGTCACTTTGATGACGCCTGGTATGATGCCGAAATTAAACGCTTTGGGCTCAATAATAACAAGCGAATTCGGACTTATTCAAAAGGGATGCGAGCGTTATTTGTCATCATTGCTAGCTTTGCGAGTCGGGCGCGCTATGTTTTGCTGGATGAGCCGTTAGATGGCCTTGATGTGTTGATTCGTGATCAAGTGAAACAACTGATTGTCGATCAAGTCACCGCCCACCAAACGACGGTCTTGATCGCCTCGCATAATCTTGTCGATTTAGATACTTTGGTTGATCGCGTTTTGTTGCTCAAAAATCATACCATTGACCGGACGTTTGCCATTGAAGAAAATAAAAACATTAGAAAATATCAGTTGGCTTTTGCTGGTGATGAACTGCCTCGTTTCTTACGGGACAGCGGCACGATTATTGCACAAACGGGCCATATTGTGACAATTGTTTTCAATGATTTTACGGAAGAAATTGGGATTAGATTAGCGGGGCAAGATTTCAAATTTGTGGAAGAACTCCCCGTTGGCAGTGAAGATATCTTCCGAGCGAGTTTTGCGGAAGAAGCTTACGCCTGGCAGCAAGAATTGGAGGTGGCAGAATGAAGCAAGCATTACGATTATATGCAGGTATTAAAAAAGATCAGATGCTGTTAGCGTTCATCTTAGGCTTGGGGCTGATGAGCCTACAAGTTGGGTCATCGCTTTGGCAACATCAATTGTCGACCATCGCTGAAAGTGGCATCTTACTCACGGGTGGTTGGTTAGCAGTGGCGTTTCTCTCGTTGTTGCTCGATCAGTCACGTCGGTTGGATGTGTGGCTCTACACGCAACGCGTTTCGCGTGGACAATTATTTATCACACGGGTGCTTTTATTGGTGGTTTTACCAATTGTGATCGGTTTCTTGATTAATAGTGTCATGCTTTTAATCATCCAACCGGTGGATGTTAAAGGGTTGATGATCACCAATTTAAACTTTGCGGTGGGGTATGGCTTTATTGCTAGTATTGCTGCCATTATTTATACAGTGATTGGGCCAAATTGGACGAAAGTCGTGGGGCTATTATTTACCGTAGCGGTGATGGGACAACCATTAAGCAGCTTGACAGCTATTTGGTAAGATAATTTACTATTGGACTTAACGATAACGTTGTTGGCTAGTCTGGCACTGTTCGGTATGGGTTACCTACTATCAAAGAAAATTAGTGGTGAAACAGCAGAAGAAGCCGTCCGGTTACGTTATTTACGTTGGCCAGTCGTTATCTTTGTTTTTGCGGCCACGGCATTAACGAGCTTGATGAGCCATGTTGGCGCGATCGATGTGAAGGTAGTGGTGAGCACCATGATCATACCAGTTATTTTGGCCGGCATTACGTTTGCGTTTGTCTTTAAACCAAGATTTAAAATGACTTGGGATCGCTAATTATCATGAGGGGGAAAAATGGCATTATTAGAAGTTAAAAATATTAGTAAGCGTTATGGTAAGAAAAAAGCCATGACGGACGTCAGCTTTCAGGTAGAAGCTGGGCGAATTGTTGGTTTAATTGGGCCAAATGGGGCTGGTAAATCGACAACGATGCGTGCGATTACAGGTTTGATGCGCTATGATTCAGGGCACATTATGTTTGATGGGCAACCCATTACTTTTAGTCATCACCAAGCGTTAGATAAAATCGGGAACTTAATTGAATATCCCGCGATTTATCCTAATTTGACAGCCTTAGAGCATTTAAAACTCTATGCGATGGATACTAAAACACCGGCAGATTTCCAGACATTGATGCAGAAAACACAAATTGACGGGCCTAATTTTGGTAAGCGAAAAGCTAAACATTTTTCTTTGGGCATGAAGCAGCGCTTGGGGATCGCAATTGCGCTCATTCGTAATCCAAAGTTGGTGATTTTAGATGAGCCGATGAATGGGTTGGACCCGCAATCGGTCCATGATTTACGTATTTTAATTCGCACATTGGCTGATGAAGGCGTGGCTTTCCTGATTTCGAGTCATTTATTAGATGAACTACAAAAGTTGGTGGATGATGTGGTCATCATTAACAACGGTAAAATCATTGAAACGGCGACGATCACGGCATTTTTCAACCAAGATCAGACACGCTGGCTGTTTGGGACGTCAGATAATTCAGCTGCGGCTACAATTGCAACAGCCAATGGATGGCCGGCAACAACTGTTGATGGGCAAATTGAAATCACGGGGGCTGAAACGTTGCAGCAAGTCATTACGGCCATCAATCAAGCTGGCATTAGTATTACAGCCATTCAAACTGTCACGGGTAATTTGGAACGCACCTTGTTAGACAAATTGGCACATGACGAGCAGGGGGAATAAAACATGTTAACATTGATGAAACAGGAGTATTATAAGGCGTTTAAACAGAACCGTCTGTATATTTGGTTAGTCTTGAGTTTTCTTTTTCCGTTAGCCGTTATGGCTATCTTTAAAACACAACGTTCAGGTGAAGTTGTGGCAAATTTTGGGCAGGCCACGTTGTATATTGTCTTTGCGGGAATTATTATCACGGCTTTAAGCGTGTCACAGGAGTTTGGGTTTGGGACCATTCGACCACTACTCTCACGGCGTTTTAGTCGCGGGCAAATCTTTGCTAGCAAATTATTGTTAAATCTCAGTGTTTATTTAGCGTTGTTTGTCACTGCATTTTTAGGGACGATGCTAGCGAAAGTCATCTTTGTCCCGAAAGTCAATTTGCAAGCCAAGTTAAACGAGATGGGGACCGGTTGGCAAGTGATGGGGCAGACATTTGTCATCACGATGCTACAAATGGTGTTTATCGCGGCCTTAGTATTACTTATTACGAACCTCGTTAAAAGTTCGGGTGCAGCAATTGGCTTGGGCGTGGTCATGATTGTTGGGACACCCATTTTGACAAGTCTATCGGCGTTGTTGATTGAGATGGCGCCGGTGATGAAGTGGAATCCCTTTAATATTTATTTAGGCATTGCAATGCTAGAACTACCGAAGACAGCCTTCAAAGCACTGGTGCATTTGCCACAAACAACCGTCATTTGGGTTTATATGGTGGATATTGTGTTGATGTATGGCGCGGCATACTGGATTTTTAAAAAACGTTCAGTTTAATAATAGATCATAAAAAAGGCGGACGACCGAGTGGTCGTCCGCCTTTTGCGTTGTTTCACGTGAAACAGCAATGAACGGGTTAAAAATCTGCTGTGTCAGGATTTGTGTGGACACCGCCAACCCCATGGAGGGCATCTAAGGCCGCCATATCTTCTGGGGTGAGGTTAAAATCAAATACATCTAAATTCGCTTGAATATAGGCTTCGTGCGTTGATTTTGGTAGGGGCAAGAAGCCTTTTTCCAATGACCAACGAATCAAGATTTGTGGAACAGACTTGCCGTACTTCGCAGCCAAATCAGCGACTTGTGGCAAGTGGACGAGTTTACCTGTGCCTAATGGTGAGTAGGCTTCGTCCAAAATATCATGTGCCTTATCGTAAGCGACGAGCTCGGCCTGGGCATCAGAAGGGTTCAGGAAACTTTGGTTCACCATTGGGGCAACCGTTTGCGTTTTCGCGAGTGCCTCCAAATGATGGATTTGGAAGTTGGAAACGCCGATGGCACGAACTTGACCGTCAGCATAGGCTTCTTCCATGGCTCGCCAAGTCTCTGCGTTAGCCTGTTCCCAAGCTTGCGGTCCTTGCTGTTGTACCGCAGCCGGATTTGGCCAATGGATAAGATACAAATCAACATAATCCAAACCCAGCGTTGCTAATGATGTGGCCAAAGCTGCCTTGGCTGCTTCGTAACTGTGGGCATTATTCCAAAGTTTTGTCGTAACAAAAAGTTCGTCGCGTGCAATGCCCGAATCTTTAATTGCCCGACCAACGGAAGCTTCATTACCGTAAATGGCGGCTGTGTCGATATGCCGATAACCGGCTTCTAATGCCCATTTAACGGCATCATAGGCGACATCGCCGTCCGCTGATTGCCAAGTACCAAAACCAATGACTGGGATTTGAACCCCATTAGCCAATGTATAAGTCTCTGTCAGTGCCATAAACATTACCTCCATGTCTAGCTGCGACCAAGCCACGTCAAATTTGTCTGAAATAACGGGCCCATTTTGCAAAAGTGAGTAAAACTTTTGTCCTCAATGGTAGTATAACACTTTTTTGAACAGCTGTTCGTATCACGGTTGTGATCTTACTTCATGATGGCTTCGATTTGTTTCAATTCTGCCAATTTCCAACTCACGTAATGTTCACCGTTTGGGATGGTTTCCGTGACATTGACGACTGGCACGTGGTTGGCTTTGGCGAGATTGATGATGTTTGTGACGGTTGAACTAGTGGTTTGTTTGTTATTGACAATGAAAGCAATTTTGTGTGATGTAATCGCTGTTTTCAAAGCTGATAAGGTTGCCGGTGAGGGGTCATTGCCTTCTTCAATTGCTTCGGAAAAATCAGTATCCATGACGTGGTAACCGAGCGCATCTAACATGTATTCAAAGACTGGTTCCGTTTGTGCGACTTCTTGATTTTGCGACTTTGTTTTCAATTGTGCCACTAAATCAGTGATGGGTTGTAGGCTGGCGATATATTTCTTAGCGTTAGCTTGATAATCTGCTTTGTGGGCAGGATCCTTTTTAGACAAGAGATTAGCTAAATAGTTCGCCGATTGAATCATGGTGTTGGGGTCGTTCCACAAATGGGGATTTTGGCCCATTTTGTCATGTAAGACGTCTTCACCAACCTCGACGAGTTGTGACTTTGGGGAAGATTTAGCGAGTTTGGTCAACCAAGCATCGTACCCTAAGCCGTTGGCAATCACAATGTCGGTCCCATTAACTTTTTTGGCGACGGCAGTTGTCGGTTCATAATCTTCGGGTGAAATATTATCGTGTTTGATGATGGCTGTCGCCGTGCCGTGATTCCCAATCACGGTTTGTGCCATCTCGGCGTAAAAGTCGGTTGACGTGATAATACTGATTTTATGTGAAGTCTTTTGCGGTGCTTCGCTGCCCTTAAAAGCAGCAAAGCCCACAATGGCAATGATAATAACTGCTAACACGGCAATGAGTTTTTTCATGATCGGGTATCCTCTAATTGATTAATTTGTTTGAGAAAGTGAATAATCGTGGCTTGTTGATCGGACGTAAAAGTCGCAATAGTCGCGTCGATATCTTCATGTAAGGCTTGGTGAGATTGTTCATGCTGACGGGCTAGCTTGATGCCAGCTGGGGTCAAAGCATAATTGACACTCCGTTTGTCGCTGGTATCTGGTGATGAAATCACGTAGCCGTGCGCAATTAAATTTTTAACCGCTTTGGTAATCGCTGGCTTGGATAGCTTCATCTTTTGTGCCAGATTAGCATTGGTGGCATTTTCTTCTTGCAGCAGCATCAGCAGGTGTGCTTGGGTGGCGTTGATTTTTTGCGCTGTCGTCGTCTTGATAAATTCAGAACGCGCGGCGTAGGTTTGGACAAAAGTATTGAGCTCATGAATAATGGTATTGGATTCAGACATCTTGCACCTCGATAGTTTACTAGTTAATTAACCAGTAAACTATACCAAGTAAACCACCCACTGTCAAGCAATAATAGCCCGGACAACAGCGACTTTGTTTTATGATAAAAATATCATTTATATCAAAGGGTAAAGCGTTGCTCGGGCATTCAAAACAATTTTATAAAGGCGTCTTTACTAAATTTATAAAATTTTATATCATTAAAACCTCACAAAACATTAGCGTTTTATAAGAAAAAGTTGTATGATTATTATCAACGTGACAATCAATCATTAAAATATGATGATTATAATTTAATTGATGCTTGAGGAGAAAATGTCTATATGGGGAATTTGTTAGACGCACAAGATGTATCTGTCCAATTTAAAATTGCGGGCGATTATCAAACCGCCCTGCACCGCGTTAATTTATCTATTGCACGCGGCGAGGTGCTGGCGCTTGTTGGTGAATCGGGATCAGGGAAATCAACGTTTGCAATGAGTGTCATGGGGTTGCATAATCCAGAGCAAACGCAAGTTACGGGCTCGATTCGCTTACTTGGTGATGAACTCATTGGTCTGTCGGAACGGCAATTCGATGCGTACCGTGGTGTATCGGTGGGGATGATCTTTCAAGATCCGTTATCGAGTTTAAACCCGTTAATGAAAATTGGCGATCAAATTGCAGAAGCCATCACGGTGCATGATAAGCATGCCAAAGTTGTGGCGACACGCGTACAAAAATTATTGACGGATGTTGGGATTCCCGATACCAAGCGTGTGGCGCAGCAATACCCGCATGAATTGTCGGGTGGGATGCGCCAACGTGTGATGATTGCGATTGCGTTAGCAAATGAACCTGATTTAATTATTGCCGATGAGCCAACAACGGCGTTAGACGCAACGATTCAGGCACAAATTTTAGATTTAATTAAGGAAATTCAACTCAAAAAGAATGCTGGTATTTTACTCATTACGCACGATTTAGGGGTTGTGGCGGCGATGGCTGACAAGGTGGCGGTGATGTATGCCGGGCAAATTGTTGAAGAAGCGCCGGTTAATGACCTCTTTACCCAGCCAACGCACCCTTACACGCGCGCACTCTTACGGGCGGATCCGTCAGATGTTGCTCCTGGCGAGGCGTTGTATGCAATTCCAGGAACTGTGCCTGCCTTGAAGGATATGGATCACAGTAAAGACTTGTTCTTACAACGCTTGCCATGGTTGGCTGACGACGTTGTCAATGCGCCGGTAGCTGATGCGTTGCACGAAGTTGGGCCTAATCATTTTGTGCGGGGCACAGCTTGGCAGACATTTGAATTTACGGATGAGTTTAACAAGGTAGGTGAGGTATGAGTGAGCTGGTCAAAGTTGAGCATTTAAAAGTTTACTATCCGATTCGCTCAGGTTTTTTTAATCGGGTAACGGGTAACATTAAGGCGGTAGATGACGTCTCTTTTACGATTGAAGCTGGGAAAACCTATGGTTTGGTTGGCGAGTCTGGTTCGGGGAAGACAACCATTGGTAAGTCAATTGTGGGGTTAGAAAATCCAACCAGTGGCAAGATTTTCTTTGATGGGCAAGATGTGACCACGATTAAGCAGAAAAAACATCTCCATTACAACAAGGATGTGCAAATGGTGTTCCAAGACAGTCAGTCCAGTCTTAATCCCCGTAAAACAATCGGTGAAATTATTGCAGAACCGTTAAGAAATTTTGGGGTGCCACAAACAATTGGCGCTGGGGCGAACGGTGAACGGCTCTTTACACAAGAAGCCATTGATGCACGCGTCTTAGAATTATTGGCCATTGTTGGCCTGCCAGAGCGGACGGTCACGCAGTATCCGTTCCAGTTTTCTGGTGGTCAGCGACAACGCATTGGGGTTGCGCGGGCCTTGGCAACCAATCCACGTTTGATTGTGGCTGATGAGCCCGTCTCAGCGTTAGATCTGTCAGTACAGGCGCAAGTATTGAATTTCATGAAGAAAATCCAACGTGACTTTGGCATTAGTTTTTTGTTTATTTCCCATGATTTAGGCGTGGTGAAATATATGACAGACTATATTGCGATTATGCACCAAGGCCGCTTTGTCGAAATGGGCACCACGGCTGATATTTTTGAGCACCCACAGCATATTTATACGAAACGTTTGCTCTCAGCGATTCCAAGCTTGGATGTCAGCCAACGGGAGGCCAACCGCGCACGGCGTAAAGCGCTTGAAGCAGAGTTTGAGGAAAGCAAGTTGGATTATTACCGCGAACAGGGGCAGTTATTGCGCGCCTTTGATTTGCAAGCGATTACCGATACCCACTTTGCTGCTGTGAAAAAGGAGGCACAATAAAGATGCTACAAACAATATTACGCCGTGTCTTGATTATGATTCCGCAGATGATTTTGGTGTCGATTTTGATTTTTATGTTGGCGCAATTGATGCCGGGAGATCCGTTTTATGGGAACTTAAACCCTAATTCTGATCCAGCGACAATTGAACGTCTGCGCCACGCAGCCGGGCTTGATTTACCGTGGTACGAACAATATATTCGTTGGGTCGATCATGTCTTGCATGGTGATTTAGGGACTTCTTATACGGTTAATAAAGGCTGGTCGGTCACGCGGTTGATTGGGCAACGCCTTTGGCCAACCTTGTCGATGGGTATTTTAGCGACAATTTTGACGTATTTCTTAGCGATTACGCAAGCGCTACTTGCTGCCCGTCATGAAAACAAACTGATTGATCGGGCGTTAATTGTGTGGAACACATTGACATCAGCGGTGCCATCTTTTGTGTTCTATTTCATCATGATGATCTTGTTTGTGTATATCATTCCGATTTTCCCAAGTTCAGGGACTGGTATTGATGACACCAAGAATTTTGCAGTGAACTTTTTCAGTAACTTACGTTATGCCTTTTTGCCTGGGTTCACGATTGCCCTCTTTAGTACGAACGGGGTATTCCAATACCTACGGTCTAATTTGTTAGATCAGCAAGCCCAAGATTATGTGCGAACAGCACGTGCCAAAGGGGTGCAAATTAAAGATGTTTTCCGCAAGCATATTTTAAGAAATGCCTTTTTACCAATTGCTTCCGGCATTGGTTATGCCATTACGGGTGTGTTGGCCGGCGCAATGTTTGCGGAAACGGTCTTTGGTTATCCGGGAATCGGGGCCTTATTCGTGCAAGCGTTGAGTGGGCGTGATTATACGGTAATTACCGCATTGATGTTGCTCCAAGGCTTCTTAGCGCTCTTAGGTGGGCTGCTATCGGATATCATTTCTGCCTGGGTTGATCCGCGAATTCGTGTGAAATAAGGAGGGGCTATGACAACGAAAAAAAGTCGATTTGGCGCAAAATTTTTCAAAAATTTTTGGCGTGAATTAGAACGTGATGGGCTAGGTTTGACAGCCTTGATTTTACTCATTGTGTTATTCTTATTTATTTTTATCGGGCAATTTTTTGTGCCGAGTGATATTGGCACGATGAGTAGCATTTTAAATGCGAACTTGCCACCGTTAACGAACGGGCATATTCTCGGGACTACGGATTCTGGGGCTGATTTCATTTTGACACTCATTGCCTCAGCAAAGAATTCCATTATTATTGGGTTCGGGGTGGCGACATTGATCTCCCTGATTTCAATTGTTTTTGGGATGATGATTGGTTATTTTGGCGGTTGGGTCGATTGGATCTCAATGCGTGTGATTGATTTTTGGCTGATTATGCCGTTAATTATGGTGCTGGCTATCATCTTTGCTACGGCTAAAGGGGTGTCGATTTGGCGTTTGATTCTGATTTTGTCCGTGATTAGTTGGCCGGCCAACGTGCGTTTGGTGCGCACGTTAACATTATCGGAAGTCAATCGTGATTACGTTGAGGCAGCTAAAATTTCTGGGACGCCGTGGTATAAAATTTTATTTTCAGGTATTTTGCCCAATATTTCATCAACCATTATTTCAGATTATGCCCTCACACTGGCGGGATCAATCGGGATTGAAACAGGGTTGACATTCTTGGGCTTTGGTTTGAAGCAAGGGACCAGTTCGCTCGGGTCGATGTTGATGGTACTAAATGGTTCGGCCTCAACAATCTATGTCCGGTGGTGGTTGTGGGTGCCGGTCACGTTGATTCTAATTATACTCACATTTGGATTTGTGGTTTTGGGTCAAGTTGCCCGTCGGGCAATCGATCAAAGACAAGCGTTGAATTAAAATTAAATTAAAATAAAGTGTTGACAATATAAAAAACAGTGCTATATTTATAATAATTGTGACACAAAACATCTTGTTAACGGTCTAAAAAATGAATGAGGAGAGAGATATGGTAAGTACAGGAAAAAAAGTCGCCTTTGGTGTCGGTGGTTTAGTCGTTGTGGCAGGCGCTGGCTTTGCAATTCTAGCCAGCCAGTCTAGTCAAAGCGCAACAACGGCGAAAGCTGTCAGTGTTGGGTCGTTTAAAGGGGATTATAAGAACCCAAAGTCACCGATTAAGGGTGGTAATATCTCAGTCACGGTACCAGGAACTGCGGCAGATCCAGTCAGTTTCTCAGGCTATTCAGAATTTGTACAATGGTCATCGGTACAACAAGAACTTGGGCCTACTGGTGGGAACTCGCTTTTCTATACTGACAAGCATGGTAAAATCATCAACGGTGGGCCAGCTGACTATAAGGTTGATAAGGACAATAAGACCGTCACAATCACACTGCGTGATAACTTGAAGTGGTCTGATGGCAAGCCAGTAACTGCTCAAGATGTGTTGTTCTCCCTTGAAACCTTAGCCACCAATGATGTGGCTGCCGGTAACTTTACCAATTCTTATTTGAGCATTAAAGGGTTGGCTGATTATCAAAATGGTAAGGCAAAAGACATTTCCGGGGTTAAACTCAATGATGGTGCAGATGGTAAAAAGCTGACGGTGAGTTACACGACCTTGCCAGCTGCGGCTGACTGGGGTGATGGTGTCCCATCCTACGCGATGCCATATCATGATTTGAAAAACGTGGCGTCAAAAGACTTAGCTACTTCCGAAAAAGTAACGAAGAACCCACTATCATTTGGACCGTTTAAAGTGGCTTCCGTGTCAACGGATTCAACGGTTAAATATGTCCGTAACAGTGAATATTGGGGTAAGCCAGCCCGACTTGATTCAATTAATTTCTACGTGAACCAAGATAAGTCTAAGTTGGAAAACGATCTTGCGAAGCAGAAATTTGATATTGTGACAGGTGTGCCAACCTCACTTTGGAAGAATGGGGATCAACCACAATTGTCTAAATATGACAATGCGAAGGGGTATGCCGCCACTGGAAAGTATGCTTCCGGTTATTGGGAACTTTACTTTAATCTAGGCCATTTTGACAAGAAGGACAGTACTAATGTCCAAGATCGTCAAACACCATTGCAAGATGCTAATGTGCGTAAAGCGGTTGGTTATGCAATGAACGTCGGGGATGTAACAAAGAAGTATAGTAATGGCTTTTTCCAACCAGCTAAGACCATTATGTCTAAAGATCCGGCGAAGGAAGAATTCTATAATAATGCAATCAAGAGCTACCACGACAAGTCTGGTGGTGATCCTAAGAAGGCTGGTGAATATCTGGAAAAGGCTGGCTACAAGAAGGGGTCTGACGGCTACTACGCTAAGGACGGTAAGCGTTTGACGTTGACTTACTTGGCGCGTTCGGGTAGCACGACGGCTGAAGCTGAAACAAAGGCCTACATTGCCGCTTGGAAGGCCGCTGGTATTGACGTGAAGTTGTATCAAGACAAGTTGGTTGATTCGGCCACTTGGCAATCAATTATCCTAGCAGGGAACAACAATGATTGGGACTTGACGGATGGCGGTTGGTCAGAAGGTACGGTGCCAACATTTGACCAACTTTGGGCTAAGACAGCCCAATATAACTTTGGTCACGTTGTCTCAGATGCTTTGACCAAGAACTTGACGGAAACACAAGACTCAAAGTCAGCTGCGGAATTGGCTAAGAACATCAAGGCCTTCCAAAAGTTGGTGGTTGAAGATCAAGCCTACACGATCCCAACAACTGTCAGCATCGCTGCACAATTTGTAAATGGTCGTGTGACGGGTTGGACAACCGCATCAACGAATGATTTGTATGCCCAACTTGGTGTTTCTCAAGATAAGCCAGTGACATCTGGTAATCCAAGAAAATAACTTTGTGATCGTGCAACGGAAGTCTGAGTAGCAGTATCCTCCCAATACCATGTCTCAATAGTTCGTTGCACTATAAAACCCGATGTGATCAGTTGACCACTGATCACATCGGGTTTTGCTTTTGGATCATAATAGCATGATAGACAAAAAAGGTTGACGCAGTTGCGTCAACCTTTTTAGATGTGAATTAACTTTTAGCCCTTAAAGACCCAAGCATCACCGTTATTTGCCAACAACTTGTCAGCAGCGGCTGGTCCCATTGAACCAGACTTGTAAGTTTCAAGTGGTGCCTTATCAGCAGCGTAAACAGCTGAAATCGCATCAACGAACTTCCAAGCAATCGCAACACCGTTCCAGTCGGCGAAGTTTGAACCATCACCGTTCATCGTGTCATGAATCATACGTTCGTATGGTTCAGGTGTGTTAAGCTTGTCTTCTTCTGATACTTGCCAATCCAGACCAATCAGACGTGTGTTAAAGTCGTCTTCAACAGACTTTGAGTTGATCTTGAATTCGATACCACCTGTTGGATCAACCAAAATTGACAAGATCGCTTCTTGCGCTTCTTGTGCTGCACCGAATTGGAATGTACCAGCTTTGAAGACGATATCAATACGTGTTTGCTTAGCAGCTAGGCGCTTACCTGAACGCACGTAGAATGGCACACCTTCCCAACGTGGCAAATCAAATTGCAATTCACCAGCGATGTACGTGTTGTTCTTTGAGTCGGCTGGCACGTCCATTTCTTCAAGGTATGGCTTGAATTCAGCAGAATCACCACCTGCATATTGGCCACGCACAAAGTACTTGTTCACTTCTTCTTCGTTGTAAATCTTCAAAGCGTTGAAGGCAGCGTTCTTAGCGGCACGGATGTCCTTGTCAGTGAATGAATCAGGCTTTTCCATGGCCAACCAACCAACGATTTGCATCGTGTGGTTTTGGATCATGTCAAGCAAAGCACCGGCGGTGTCGTAGTAACCGGCACGTTCTTCAACACCCAAGACTTCTGACAATGTCACTTGTACGTTCTTGATGTAGTCCTTATTCCAGGCTGCATCAAAGATTGGGTTACCAAAACGCAAAGCCGCAATATTTTGGACCATTTCCTTACCAAGGTAGTGGTCAATACGGAACAATTGGTCATCATCAAAGGCGTTTTCCAACTCACTTTGCAACTTTTCAGCTGTTTCGTATGATGTCCCAAATGGCTTTTCAATCATCAAACGGTTATAACCAGTTGTGGCCAACAAACCTTCTGACTTCAAATACTTTGCAATTGTGCCAAAGAAACGTGGGGCAACAGACATATAGAAGATACGGTTACCTTCAATACCAAACTTGTCAGAAGCTTCTTCGATTGCTGACTTCAAAACGTCGTATGACGCCGCATCCGTGACGTCATGGGCACGATATGAGAAGTGTTCGATGAAGGCTTCGGCTTGGGCCTTGTCTTCTGCCGCATCAGCGATTGAGTCGCGCACCAGTTGCTTGAATTCATCGTCAGTTAAGTCTTGACGGGCTGTTCCAACAATGGCAAAGTGTTCTTGCAAATAACCCTTCTTGAAGAGGTTAAAAACTGATGGGTAAAGCTTACGCTTTGCCAAATCACCAGTAGCACCGAAAAATGTGACTAACGTCTTGAGTTCTGAAACCATGATGTTCCCCTTAATATTATAATTAAATTCATCTACCATTATAACGCAAAATGGGGTGAAAAGTACCTATTTCACAAACAGATTCACAACCAAATGTAGCCGTTGAGTGGTTGCATTTGGTTGATATGTGGCGCAATCAGGGGGATCTGACCGGCCAAATTGGCTTAGTTCGGTCGCGCTACAACAAAAACGCTGCTGGTAAGAGCAGCGTTTTTGTTGTAGGTTTTAAGCCAGCAAATCATGCACAAAGTCGGCAAAGGATTTTTCACCAATTGGCGTTTTCACCACGGTAAAGCCGTGATAAGATTCGGGATAACGGGCAACGGTGACACGCACATAGGCAGCGACAAGATGTTGGGCAAAGGTCTCAGCCTCGTCACGTAAACTATCAAACTCAGCCGTATGGATAATCGTTGGTGGAAAGCCCCTCAGCTCCTCGGTTGTCGCCACAATGGGTGATACTAGTGGATTGTGGCGAGTTTTGGCAGTGTTGTCTTGTAAATAGAACTGATTCATAAGACGAGCTTCGTCAATGGCGATGCCTTGGCCATCGGGATAATTTTTATCTTCAGGATCTGTGTCTAAATCAAGCACAGGGAAATCAAGCATCAGCTTATCTGCCAATTTGATCCCTTGGGCTTTAGCCTGGAGTTGCGTCGTCACGGCTAAATTGCCGCCGGCACTATGTCCCATCACGATAAAAGGCTGTCCTAGTGGGGCAAAGCGACTGAAGTGCTCTAGCACATAGACGTAGGCGCTAAAAGCCGCATTAATCGCTGCTGGGAAGGGGTTTTCCGGGGCCACGGGATAGTCGACATCAATGACGGTATAGTTCGTGGCAAATACCAACGATTTCGCAAAGGCAAAGTCGCCCTGTGTCCAGGGATACATAAAACCAGAGCCGCGGAAATTTAAAATAACGCCCTGACTAGGTAGATAATCAGGTGCATAACTATACAATTTAACCGGCGCTTGGTCAGCGACGTCAATGGTGCTTGTTGATTGTATAAGTCCAGTTTGGCGTGATTCGGGCAAAGGGACATCGTAAGCTTCACTGCGTTTACGTAAAACTTGGGCTTGGGCAAGTAAATCTTCTTGTGTCATCGTATTATCCTTCCGTCGTGGTGAGCCAAGTAAAAGCGGCTGCAAGCTGTTGATCCCAGAAATCCCAATCGTGATCACCGGGTAAACTGGTCCACGTATAGCGATCGCCAAAGGTTGCGTGCAGTTGCTGACTGAACGCTAAGTTAGGGGCATACAATGGGTCTTGCTCACCACAAGCGGTGTAGAGTGCGAGGGGCCATTGTGCCATATCAAATTGGGCAAGGGTTGCAGACAACGACAAGGGCTTGGCGTGAATATCTTGCCCTTCAAAGACCAAATCAAAATCAGGCATGGCAAAGATAGCGCGTTTGTCATAGAAATCTGCCAAATCGACCACCGCAGATAAGGCCACAATCCGGCTGAAATGTTGTGGTTGGTTCAACCCCCATTTTAAGGCGCCATAACCACCCATCGAATTTCCCATGACCACATTATCTTCACGAGCCGTGCTCAGTGGGAGCAAAGCGCGTAAGCGCTGGGGTAATTCTTGGGTGATAAAGTCCCAATAACGCCGGCCGTGCGCCATATTATTGTAAAAACTGCGATCGACATCCGGCATGATGACCGCGTAACCACTCGCTGTGGCATAACGTTCTAAGCCAGTCATACGATACCAATCGGTGGCATCCCCAGATAAGCCATGTAGGAGCCAGACCGTTTTTAATGGTTGGGCGTGCAATTTTTCATAGGCGACCGTGCCATCAGATTCGCGCTTTTCCGGCACGATGACGTTGACTTCGGTCATTTTATTGAGCGTATTTGAAAAGTAGTGCAAGGTCATAAAAGCCATAATGTTCTCCAGAAGGTGTGATTAAACCGAGACGGGAAGTGTCGGTGCTTGGTGTGTGTGATCCGCCAGAAATGCCAGGACAATGGCCTTGGCTGCAGGCGACCAAAAGGCATCCGTGCCATGGTTGCTGCCCTGCATCGTGACAAACTGATTGGGAATGTTGGCGGCATCGAGTGCATTTTTGAGGATGACACTCTGCTGGAAAGGCACAATCATATCTAATGTGCCATGAAAAATCAAAAACGGTGGCAGACCGGCGTGCAGATGCGTGACGGGGTCGGCTTGGTGCATGATCTCAGCGGCGG